>Ga0325410_1006864_pt1 | contig 12490 bp, 4 predicted proteins | sample PopdelMetagenome_16_FD_206182 | JGI IMG/M metagenome (GOLD analysis project Ga0325410, IMG submission 206182) | Populus deltoides microbial communities from Bellville, Georgia, United States - Xylem-PdIQD-R3 | ecosystem: Host-associated > Plants > Phyllosphere > Stem > Wood/Secondary xylem... | reverse complement strand
AAAGAGCCCCATGGTGAACCCCATCTTTTGCCGTAAATAATGTCCATTCATTTGTTCAGCTGTTTTCCTTCCTCAAATCTTCAGTTCTAACACCCCTGTTCTGTAACAGGCACTTCTCCTTTTGATCATGTTATAGAAGATGTGGGTGATATTGAAGGCCTAGCTCTCTTAGCAGGCAGTTCATCAAATGATGATGAAAGTGATATACAGCAAGGTCCATTTCTACAATCTCCTATAGAGGATGCTGAGCATCCAAATGGTATTTTTCAGGATCCTTCAGGGACGAAAACTGTGGTGGAGAACAGTGATACATCAAAGTTAGCCTTGAAAACGTTTGGGCAAGGTTTGCTCGACATTCTGCAGTCTATGGATCAGACTCAGCATGAAACAATGTTGAAGGTGGCAAAAAACACTTTTGATACTTTGCGCCATCTCTCTATTGACTATGCATCTTTTTCCAAGGCTGTGAGGGAATACATTGAATGCAAATCAAAACTGGCTGGAATTGAGGAGTCCATGGGCGAAAACTTTTCTCAAGAAGAATTTCTTGGCCATTACAATGATAAGAAAACCCAGTTTGACAACATCTCTCAGCGCCATGTGGAGGCAGTATCTGCTTATGAAGCTTCGGAAAACCACCTCCAATCACTTCGCGTAGAAGTTTCACGTGTCAAAAACATGCTTCTTGAACTGGAGAAACAATTGTCTTTGTGTGAGGCCGAGACTTTGAGGTGCAAGTCTTGTGTTACTGAAATTTCTAACCAAAAGTCAGAATCAGAGAGAAGCTTGGATGCTGCATGTGAGAAAATGGAACAAGGTTTGAAACTTGAAGACGAGAGGGATTCATTGGTATTTGCAGCAAATGCAGCATTAGAGAATGCAAGGGTTCTGCTTCTTCAGTGACACCACGAAACTTTCGATTTGTTTCTGCAGTACCAAACAATCTAAGTTACAATGTCTGTATGTGTATGTTTGGCATACTTGTAAGCGAATCTAGCAACTTAAGGCATGCTCCTCGCACTTGTAAACAATTAGACCTGTATGGTATGTATAATGTTACGATATGTCATCCTAAGTAGTCTAATGTAGATTATGCTGCTTGTCTCTTGTAAGTGACAGCTAATGTTTTCGTTGTTTGAAAGAATGAACAAAGTGCTGACGTGGCTAAAATGGGTGAAGGGTAAAAACTGAAGGAGCTAGCGAAGGCAACCCCGGTTGTATTTTGCAGGATAATGGGGGTTTCTGGCGACATGGTTTATGGCAACCTGGTGAATTTTGGGCTGCTTTTCTCGGTTTGCAATTAGCTTGGCAGCAAAGGGTGTTGAAAGACCGAATTAGAGCTTGAATCGGTTAATTATTGTTGGGACTATCACTGAGGCCAATGCCGCTACTATGTGCGGTCCTTTGTTCCAGCGAATTATGGATATGGTAAATTGGGATTGGAAAATTCAGGTCAGCCATTCATTCTGGAGTGAAGGTAATGGTCTAGTAGCTGGATTGTTCACGTCCTTGAAGTTTTAAGTTTTTTCATATTTGGCCGTTGTAGTGTTTATATAATTATTCATATGTTGAAATTTATTTAACAGTTTAGATTTTTAGATTGAGATAGTTTTTTGATATGGTATCACGGTTACGAGATCAAATCTTATTATTTATATTTATTTGATAAAATTTAAGCATAATATGTGTTTTTGTAAGTTCTAGATCTCATTAACGATCCATTTTTCATTATTATCATCAATTTATTGCTTTTTTATAATAATCAGTTTATTCCTTCTGTCGATCCATTTAATGGAAGCGAGGTTTTTCAATTCCCAAGCTTTAGGAAATTTGGTCAAATATAACCATTTCAGTATAATTGTTTTTTATTAAAAGGTGTAAATGATGCCACGGATGTTAATAAGGTACAAAATTAAAAATTACCCACCTTGTTTTTGTATAGTTAATTTAGAATAAAAATAAAGAAAAACATAAAACAATTTGAAACTTGATTAAAACTAAATCGGTATTAAAAAGTCTAAATTAAATTAGATAATATTCTTTTTCAAGAATTTGGAAATTTGTGAAACGTTTTCATTTTTTTGGCCTGACCTAAATTTGATCAGCTAAAGTAAACTATTCCTCTTCGGCCTTTCGCTGGTGTGGTTGATTTGAGGAGGGAGCTAGTTTGGAGGTGTGTTATTGTGATAATAATAATTTTTTAAAGTAATTTTTATTTGAAAATATATAATAATAATAATATATTTTTTAATTTTTTAAAATTTATTTTTGACATTAGCATATCAAAATAATTTTAAAATATATAAAAATTAATTTAAAACAAATAAAAAATAAAAAAATAATTTTTTCAAATCACTTTTAAAATAAAATAAAAAACCCATAGCTCTCTCTTGCTTACCCCACGCTAAACAATACTATCTACCATCTATATTGTTTGCCTTTTCAATTTCCACAAGTGAATACTAGATGTTCTTGCCTGTTATCACTGATTTTGGATCTTGTTTGATATTCAATGGATTTTGTCATTCTTTCATGTTTGAAATTTTATGAATAATTTGCAATGCCTATTGAAGTCCTTCAAGCAGATTAGATCAAACTAGGTTTATTAGATTAGATTTTTTTTAACATGAAAAATAATTAAAAAATGAATAGAAAAAAAAGAGCCGAGCCAAGGTGCAAGAGCTTTGAAATTTTTTAAAATAAAAACGATAATATATTAGATTGATCCGGATCATCAGATCGCCAAACCTAGTTCCCTAAATTATGAATTCAATAACATTTTTTTTGTTATTTAATAAAAAATAATACAAAGATGAATTAAAAAACAACCATGTTATTGTTCCGAACTGCATTGCAGACCAGACAAAAAAAAATTAAACATAAAAAATAATATCCAGGCTACAGTAAATGTTTTTGCAATGTCATTAAACCTGCCATAGAGGGTAAAATTTTAAAACTCTTGACCCGACTTCATCATGTATTTTCAAACAATTTTTATTTAATAATACAATAAAAAAACATACAATTGGAAAAATATTTATAAATGTGATAAAATTATATAAAAAATATATTAAAAAACTTGAAAAATCACAAGTTTTATATTAATTGAATATCCATGCTTTAGTAGTCTTTGTTATAATAATATAATAATATTTTAAACACCTTTGTATTACTTGAATATAATTGAAAAAAAAAATTAAATTATTTTGATATATTAATACTAAAAATAATTTGTAAAAAATATATTTTTTATTGTTTTAATAAAAAAAAACTTTAAAGTTCAAACTCCTATTACTGTACAGTTACCCCAGGTCATCTTCTCATTCTCATGATGATCCAAAATGAAAGCTAGAGAATAAAACATTGAGAGGTGGAGTGGAGAGCAGATTCCGCCTCATGCGCCTCTCTCTAGGCTATATAGCAATGCACTAGCTTTCTTAGCTCATACGCAAACTTAAAGCTCTCCACTGTCACTTCCCTTCTCCCATGTCTAATCACAAAAGAAAGTTCCCTCCAGGCAGTGTGAAGTGTGAACCAAAAAAAAAAGAAGCAACCTCGGTCCCCTCCGTCTCCCCTCCCTTCCTCTTCTCCTCGAAGAAAACCAGAGAGTCGGTGGAAGTGATGGCGTGTGAGAGCCACGAGGGTCATCATATCGATCCGTTTTCCTCAACTCCACCACAAGCATCACCCTCTGCTTCCCTATCTCCTAAAAGGAACCCTAAAGAACATGATCAATGCTTTCTGTGCAAATGGCTTGGCCACTGGTCCAAAGATTGGCCCAACAAAACCCCCCCAAAATCACTGGCCTTAAGCCCTGGATCATCCTCCTCGCCTTCAGTGCAGGTTCCTGATCTTCCGGTGGTTCGATGCCCTTGTGGTCGGGGCACTTGTAAAGTTTCAACTTCGAACACCGTTAAAAATCCTGGCAGAAAGTTCTATGCTTGCCCTGTTGATCATAGAACATCGGTTAGTACAGTACTCTTCTCTAGTCTGCACCTCATGTCCCACCTTTCCCTTATTTCTTCTGCATTGCTCTTTTGTTGTTAATTTTTAGGGTAGTTGCGGATTCTTCAAATGGAGTGACGACATTGCTGCTAGATTTAAACCTCCTATGTGTCCGTGTGGTGCCGGGTCATGCAGTTTAAATATCGTATCAAGTGGTCCAGACAGAGGCCGATGGTATTTTGCTTGCCGGATTAAGGTGTGCTCTTTGACTTTTGCTTCGCTTTCCTTTTCAACAATTTTCTAACCTGTCTTGAGTTCGGGGTCTTGATTTTTTCCCTCAACAATATGCCGTCTGTTCATAATGATTGTGACGGGCTGGTGCTGTTCTTGATTGATCTTATTGGACTCGACGCTTCCATGTTCTCCAGATCATGCTCTATCGTGTTCGTAAAGTCCACATCACATTTTAATCAACCGTTGAGATTTTTACTCATTAATAGCAGGTAGTTATTCAACAATTTAGATTTAAAGAACTTGATATGTCGTATTTTCAAAGACAAGAACATGAAACTGACTTTATAACAGCAGTCCCCCTCTAAATTTTCTCAAGAAAAGCTAAGAAAGTCCCTGGCCACACCGGGGCATCACCTTGGTATATAAAGCTGGTTTTCTAATGCTTTCCAATAATTGATTCTAGCTGTAAATTCTTGGTCTTTGGGCGAGATGGTTAAAGTTAAAATACTATTATTAGTTTTTACTTTTGTATTTCTCTATACTTTTGCCTGTGTTTGTAATTGATGTTTGTCTTGATCTAAGTAAAGTGGCTTGATTTTGATACAGAACCATGGAGCTTGTAAATTTTTCCAGTGGGCAGATTCTGAAGGGAATAACATGCCGAATAAGCATGGAGATGAAAGCAAGGGATACCCTGCCCGTCGGTCCTTGTTTACTGGGCATCAGGTCCGTATTGTAAACAATGAACTGTGCACGGAAGACAATCAGAGTTCTGATATTGAGTTGGAGTCAACAATGGTGGAGAGTGTTGAAAATTATCCTAATTCATCCATGGATTCAGCTATCAGAAAAGATGAGGTCCTTGTTAGGGACCTGGTCATGCAGGACTCCGAGTCTTGCGATCTTGTGGCTGGGACAGCACTTGAAGTCCCCCCACGAATACCCAGGCCTGAGATTCCTTGCCAAGAACCAGAGTTCTCTTTGCAAATCTCTGCTGCAAGGCACACAAAAAGTGAAGGTGTATATTTTTTGGGTACTTGATTTCGTTGTTTATTGCTGTCAGTTTGTTTTGATCATTTGCATGACTACTATAAAAATTACTGCTATCATTTCACAACATTGAGTTCGTTTTTCATTTTGGTGGTTGACTGCTGATGTTTATCAGTTTTTACAATTTCATGTCTGTGTTTGATTGGGTAGGGTTGCTTTACCTCTCTTATTGGTTCCTAAAAGAGCCTCATGCTGCATGCTTCTTTTGCTGTAAATACTGTCCATTCATTTGCTCGGCTGTTTTTCTTCCTCAAATCTTCAGTTCTAACACCCCTGTTCTGTAACAGGCACTTCTCCTTTTGATCCTGTTATAGAAGATGTGGGTGATATTGATGGCCTAGCTCTCTTAGCAGGCAGTTCATCAAATGATGATGAAAGTGATATACAGCAAGGTCCATTTCTACAATCTCCTAGAGAGGATGCTGAGCATCCAAATGGTATTTTTCAGGAGCCTTCAGGGACGAAAACTGTGGTGGAGAACAGTGATACATCAAAGTTAGCTTTGAAAACGTTTGGGCAAGGTTTGCTCGACATTCTGCAGTCTATGGATCAGACTCAGCATGAAACAATGTTGAAGGTGGCAGAAGCTGCTTTTGATGCTATGCGCCATCTCTCAATAGACTATGCATCTTTTTCCAAGGCTGTGAGGGAATTCATTCAATGCAAATCAAAACTGGCTGGAATTGAGGAATCCATGGGCGAAGACTTTTCTCGAGAAGAATTCCTTGGCCATTACAATGATAAGAAAACCCAGTTTGACAACATCTCTCAGCGCCATGTGGAGGCAGTATCTGCTTATGAAGCTTCGGAAAACCACCTCCAATCGCTTCGCCTAGAAGTTTCACGTGTCAAAAATTTGCTGCCTCAACTGGAGAAACAATTGTCTTTCTGTGAGGCCGAGACTTTGAGGTGCAGGTCTTGGGTTACTGAAATTTCTAACCACAAGTCAGAATCAGAGAGAAGCTTGATTGCTGCATTTGAGAAAATGGAACAAGCTTTGGAACTTGAAGACGAGAGGGATTCAATGGTAGATGCAGCAAATGCAGCATTAGAGAATGCAAGGGTTCAGCTTCTTCAGTGACACCACGACACTTTCGATTTGTTTCTGAAGTATCAAACAATCTAAGTTACAATGACCCCAATGCCATTTATTTTCGTATCTTCATTGCTATGTAAGTCCTAACGTACCATTGCCTCTCTTCACAACTCCACAAGACAAGAGAGAAGAAAGAGAGTTTAGCGTCTAGCTTGTCGACATTTTGAGAGTTAATGGAGGCACGCACAAAGAAGCTTGCTATTGTGGCATTGGTCAAGGCCTCCGCGTTGCGTCAAAAGGACTGGCCACCTCACTACCACAATTTTTATATTTACATAATGAAAATTCTGTTGGTATTTATACTATTATTCCATTGATAATTACTTTACTAATGAAATAACAGAAGAAAATGTTTTATTGGTAATTTTTTACCTGTTGGTAAGATTTTGCTGAGTTTGATAATAAAAAAATATTATTGATGGATTTACTAATGGAAAAAGATGTGGAAAAAATCTACTTGTTTTATTTTGTTGGTATTTTCTTTGAAAAAATATTGTATGTAATTATTTTGGTGATTATTTAAAAATATTTTTTAAAAAAATCTATTTTACTAAACTATAAAATAATTAAATTAATATTAATCAACACTCTATAATGTTTAAAATTGAGGAGTTTGGAAAAAAAAAATAACTCAAATAATTTTGCAATAAAAAAATAATACAAAAAAATAAATTCAACAAAAAAAATTTCATATGAAAACAAATAAAGTTGCAATTACTAAAAATTTAAAAAACCTATAAATAAATCAATTAAAAATTGATCTCATATTAAAAAAAAATCCTACAACAACATTCATACAATTATTAATAAAAAAAATTAAAAAATAAAAAAAAACAATTTTAATAAAAGACACAAAAAATAAAAAAGAAAAATAAATTTTACCTTAATTTAGTTGCAAGTGAAGTTGAGAAAAGAAAAAAAACAAAATTATAAAGTATATTAATTAAAAAATACTGGGAAGAGAAAAGAAAAAAGAAAAAGAAAATATACATGAGCATCAAGGAGAAGAAAAGAAAAAAAAAAGGGATGTGATTTTTTTACATACAGTAAAGTAGAAGAAAGGAGGCCGGTCTGTTGTAAAATTAGGTTTTTACATATGGGGAAGAAGAAGAAAGGAGGTCCGTCTGTATTGAAATTAGAGATTTGAGACTTTTTATTGAGGTGTTTTGCCGATAAATAATTAAATATTAATATTTTTAATCATTCTGTTGGTGATTCTGTCTATAATATTTAATTTAAATTTTCAATTTAATCAAAATTTTCAAAAACCCACCAAATAACACCGATAACTTTTCAATCCGTCGATAATTTTATCTGTAAAGAACAATAATTAATAGTGCAATTGGTAAGTGAATAGTTTCAGATATCTCTGGAAAATACCGACAGAATTTTTCGTCGGTGATTTTTTTTGTAATTGACATGATGAATAGTGTTAACAGTTTACCAACGATTTTACCAACGGAATTTATTCCGTTAGAAATGTCGTTGGTATAAATGACACATCTTTGTATTTTTTTGGTTTTATTTTAATTTTTTTTCATTGTAATTTTCTTAATATGTATCAAAAAAAAATATTTTTATCAGTAAAATTTATTGCAATTTATAGAAGGAATATATTTGTTGATATTTTTATTAACTTTCTGGTAGTATCTTATGCGGCATGACCAAAGAGGGTTTTGCTTAATGTAAGCCAGCAGTGCTGACAGGTGTTAACCCTCTTCCATCATCATATCCATGTTGCTCGGCTTTGGAGAAAGCTGGCTTGAGCTGCCTTTTGCTTTTTCAAGAAAAAACTACCCTAAAGTGCTATCTGACAATAAAAAAATTTATTTATTTTATTATATATATATTTTTTTCAATCTAATTTTTAATTTTTTTTAAAAACATTATTAGTTTTTAATTTTATTATTCATTGTAGATGGATGATATTGTATTTTTCAATTTGATTAATATTTTAAAAATTAAAATTGATAAATATTTTTTTAAAAAAATCACAATAAAAATTCAAAAGCAAAACATTGTGGATTACTATTGTGATGCACAGTGCAATAGGTATGGGTGAATAATAGTTATCCTATACACTTTAATTTTTGTTATTTTATAAAATTTAATAACATGGTTTTTATGTAAAATTATTTTTTGAATTTTATAGGTAAAAAAAACTATAAAAAAAATCAAGTTCAATTAAAAAGAAAACACTTCTCTAAACTTGGAAATGAGAATAACTTGAGTTATTTGAAAAACCAGGAAATCACGCTAGCTTAATAGAAAAGAAATTTAAAAAAATTATAAAGTTAATTTTTCAATCATTTTAATATTAAAAATAATATTTTTTTAAAAAAAATCATATTAAAATAAAAAAAGGAAAGAAACCTATTTTTCAAGTAAAAACAAAAAAAATTAATGTAGAAACTAGCAATCCATCCAGTTTTGTAAAGAAAGCTGTAATGATTCCCGCATGCTTCAGTAGTCTTTGTTATAATAATATAATAATATTTTAAACACCTTTGTATTACTTGAGTATAATTGGAAAAAAAGAAAAAGAAAAAAAGTCCGGCATCTCTACAAACCACGGTTACCAAGTCAAGAAGAAACAACACAGAAAGTTCATTTAGGGTAAAATTTTAAAACTCCCGACCCAACTTTATATATTTTCAAACAATATTTTATTTAATAATACAATAAAAAAACATACAATTGCAAAAATATTGCATATATTGTTTCCAAAAAAAATCCAAAATGGTTTTTAAAGAAAATTTAAATTACAAAACCAAAAACAATTCCAGTATTTTGTATATCATTGAAGACAAAAATATTTATAAATGTGATAAAAGTTTTTAAAAAATATTGCATATATTGTTTCCAAAAAAAAATCCAAAATGGTTTTTAAAGAAAATTTAAATTACAAAACCAAAAACAATTCCAGTATTTTGTATATCATTGAAGACAAAAATATTTATAAATGTGATAAAAGTTTTTAAAAAATATTGCATATATTGTTTCCAAAAAAAAATCCAAAATGGTTTTTAAAGAAAATTTAAATTACAAAACCAAAAACAATTCCAGTATTTTGTATATTATTGAAGACAAAAATATTTATAAATGTGATAAAAGTTTTTAAAAAATATATTAGAAAACTTGAAAAATCACAATTTTTATATTAATTGAATATCCTTGGTTTTTTAGTATATTAAACACACAATTTTTTTAAAAAAATATTAAAATTTATATAAAAAAATATAATATTATTTAAAAAACATGACAAAATTACATATTTTTTTAAAATATATTTACTTATAAATTTTAAAAAAACCTTAAAGCAAGTGCACACGAGCCCAGGGCCTAGGCATTGCTTTTTATTATTTTTTTACTTGAAAAATTAGATGAACCCATTAGGAACATCAGTTGACCCAAAAACGGGTCAAGAAGCAAAAAAAAAAAAAAGAAGTTGGAGGAAATTCGTGGGCTCAAATTTGCCTTCTCAATAATGTTTTCAAGAAAAAACAACTATCAACTTTATTATTAAATAAAATTATTGACACAAAAATTAATCTTTTTCATTGCCAAATATCAATTGATGATTTTCTTTATTTTCTCCTGTCTCAAGAACTGGATTGGTGAAAAATAAATTCCAAGACCAGAATATAAAATACCAAAACTATAGGGACTATAAAAAAGGAAAATGGAAAGTATGGGGTTTGGATAGAACTTTCTCACCAATTTACTGAATTTAGGCATTAACGGGTCAATAAAAAAAAGAGTAAAGAAATGAAAAAAAAATGCAGTGCTATTGTTCACCGTTTCATAGCATATTGGTAATGGTGAAGCTAGTGTGTGCACCGATTTTATTTTTTTTGATAGTTCAAATAAACTAATTGTTTGTTTTGTCACCTATAAGTTTTTTTTTTATTATTCTCTCTCTTTCCTTTAAAATTACACTTTAACTATTTTTTTTTTGTTGTTGGCATTTCAACTTCAATCTTTATTTTTTTGATTTATAATTTTTATTATTTATCATTTTATAAAAGTTTTATTTATTTTCAATTTCATCATTCCATCATGGTTTGTTATATATATATATTTTTTTTCAATCTAGTCTCCATTCTTATGATTTTAATTTTTCCCTCTGATTTTCTGTAAAAGTTTTATTAGTTTTTAATTTCATCATTCATTATAAATTGATGTTATTGTACTTTTCAATTTGGTCAATATCTTAAAAGTTAAAATTGACAAATTTTATTTTTTAAAAATCACAACAAAATTTCAAAAATAAAATATTATGGATTATTACTGTGATCAACAGTGTAATAAGTATAAGTGAATAATAGTTATCATACACCCTTTAATTTTTTTAATTTTATAAAGTTCAATAACATGACTTTTCTATAAAATTATTATTTTTAATTCTATAAAAAAATAAACTATAAAAAATATGAAGTTCAATTAAAAATAAAAAAAACACCCTACTAAACTTATAAACAAGAATAACTTAATTATTTGGCAAATCAGCAAAACGCTAGCTCAATAGAAAAAAAAAATTACAAAGTGAACTTTCCAACCATCTTAACAGTAAAAATTAATTTTTTTAAATTATAATAAAATAAAAAAAGAAAAAAAAACTTATTTTTCAAGTAAAAACAAAAAACTCAACGTGGAAAGTGTTTTGTGAGGAACCACATGCTCCACCTCTAGTAGTCTTTGTTATAATAATATAATAATATTTTAAACACCTTTGTATTACTTGAATATAATTGAAAAAAGAAAAAGAAAAAAAGTCCGGCATCTCTACGAACCACGGTTACCAAGTCAAGAAGAAAGAACGGAGAAAGTTCATTCAAGGTAAAAAGAAAAACTAATATGAAGGACAACAAACATGGCTTTTCCCAGAAAGTATTTATTTTCCATTCAAAGTTAGCCTTTACGTGGCTTTATTCAAGCCTGCCACGCAAGGAAAGTAGGAAAGCATGAAAGTTTTACCCTGGTGCGGAAAAAAGCATGATTAAGAAAAATTATTTATAGAGAAAGAAATAAATTTAAAAAGTATTTAGTTGCATGTATGGGTGTACAAAAATTACCTACAGGATATTTGGAAAATGACTTAAAAGGACATATTATTTTTTTAATGTTATTTTGATAATTTCCCACAAGCAATAATAATAAATTTTCTTTCTTTCTCTTAAAAGCATTAAAATCGTGTATTTGTTATTTTGCAAAACTTATAATTTAATCATAATTTTTAATAAATCTTATTTTTAAAAAAATATTTATAAATACTGCGGGAGCAAAAAGTACTTCAATCATAAAAATAAATATTCTTTCTATATAAATAATATAAAAAACAATAATCTTGATCGAGGTATCAACCGGTCTAAAATACTTATATTTATTGTGTATTTGAAAACGTGATATAAATTGTGCTTTTAAAAATTTTAATTTTTTTATATATTTTCAAATTGTTTTAATATGTTAATATTAAAAATAATCTGTAAAAAATATATTTTTTATTATTTTAATATATATTTTTTAAAAAAACTTTAAACTTTAAACTGCTATTACTGTACAGTTACCCCAGGTCATCTTCTCATTGTCACGATGATCCAAAAGGAAAGCCAGAGAATAAAACATTGAGAGGTGGAGTGGAGAGCAGATTCCGCCTCATGCGCCTCTCTCTAGGCTATATAGCAATGCACTAGCTTTCTTAGCTCATACGCAAACTTAAAGCTCTCCACTGTCACTTCCCTTCTCCCATGTCTAATCACAAAAGAAAGTTCCCTCCAGGCAGTGTGAAGTGTGAACCAAAAAAAAAAGAAGCAACCTCGGTCCCCTCCGTCTCCCCTCCCTTCCTCTTCTCCTCGAAGAAAACCAGAGAGTCGGTGGAAGTGATGGCGTGTGAGAGCCACGAGGGTCATCATATCGATCCGTTTTCCTCAACTCCACCACAAGCATCACCCTCTGCTTCCCTATCTCCTAAAAGGAACCCTAAAGAACATGATCAATGCTTTCTGTGCAAATGGCTTGGCCACTGGTCCAAAGATTGGCCCAACAAAACCCCCCCAAAATCACTGGCCTTAAGCCCTGGATCATCCTCCTCGCCTTCAGTGCAGGTTCCTGATCTTCCGGTGGTTCGATGCCCTTGTGGTCGGGGCACTTGTAAAGTTTCAACTT
>Ga0325410_1006863_pt1 | contig 12491 bp, 4 predicted proteins | sample PopdelMetagenome_16_FD_206182 | JGI IMG/M metagenome (GOLD analysis project Ga0325410, IMG submission 206182) | Populus deltoides microbial communities from Bellville, Georgia, United States - Xylem-PdIQD-R3 | ecosystem: Host-associated > Plants > Phyllosphere > Stem > Wood/Secondary xylem... | reverse complement strand
TAGAATATAGTGGTGTCTCTGTCACTTCACCAACTATGGACTACAGCGACCAGATATATTCAAGGATAGCAAATACAAGCATCTTTCTCTGCCTTTAGACACTTAAATCCTTACTTATTTGCCTCTGGTGGGAAATGGGTCATTTCTTACGCATGTTTTTTTCATAGCATCACCATGACTGGTCTTTATATATTTCATATACAAAGTTCCTTTTTCTTTTTGGTTAGAATTGTATTTTTTTTTGAACAACTTGCTAGCTTTCATTAAATAAAGGAAAAACCATCGCAAGAGTTCCAATGACTTGACAGATACTTAAATCCAAATGAAGATAAATGTAGATGAACGATAAGTATCCACCGCAAGGCCATCGGAGGCCGTGGACGAAGAAGTGGCTTGAGTTTCGAGTAAGAGGAGTCAAAACTCCACGTTTGTTTGTAAAATGGTGGATTTAATTAGCAGTGCATATCTTGACCAATTCTCAGATTGAAGAAATCTAACATGAAATTCTACGCCTAGCCAAAGATTTAGCAGGACATTGAGTCAAAACTACCCACACGCAAGGATAGGATAGATGATAAAACTAAAATGAAAAACCAAGTAAAGTGTGAGGGGGCCGCTGGTTGCTGATCGGAGCAAGCAGCGGCAGCCCCAGTTGAGATCTCGAAGAAGGCTTTTTTTTAGAGGAAAAAAGAGCATTTTGGTTATAATTGTAATGTGTGTTACGTTGGATAGTGGAAGTGCATTACAGTGGATTGTTACATCATTGCAGTATTTTTCGGACGGTCAAGAGCAATTAGCTAGTGGTGATATCGAATCAACCCACCTGATATTGTACTGGGAGACAGGGTTTTATTTTTGCAGAAACCTTCGGAAGTGGCCTTGTCCCCTGTACTTGTTCGGTCTTTAAATCCTTTTTTAAATTATCATTGTAAATTAATTTGCTTTATATATAATAATATCAGCAATCACTTGCGATAAAGATCACCTGATAACTATGGTGTATTAGAAGACGAGGGATGATCAGCACCAGGCGTCTGACGACATGCATAGATTTTACTCTTACAAAGAAGAGACATGGACACCGACTCTATAAACTCCCTCGAGTGAAGCAAATATTGGATGGACCGTTTCTGCCCAAAGTAAAAGCAACGGAGTCGCAGATGAAAACATGTCTTTCAATTTCCCCAAAATCTATACTACTTCTTTGTATGCTTTACTTTCCCTGCACAATTACAATTCGGTATAGATTTACAACTTCAGAAAGAAAACCGGATCAACAAGCTTTGCTTATCCTACCAGCCCAAAGTTAACCTGTATCCTCGATTAATTTGGGGAGGTTTCATGCCTTTGCTTTTGCTTCTCAGGTTTTTAACGAACTGGGAAGGAGGAAACCTGGCTGGTACTGTTGCATGCTCAGGTTTTTTACTTGCAAAACAAAGTAAGAAACTGTTTCGGGTTCTTTTTGTACCTATCTCAATTAAGAAACTTTGAATTTCAAAGTTAAATGTTAAGTTTAATATTAATGATTTGAACTCCTCACATTGTTTTTACAACTCTAAATGTGGTTAAAGACATGTTATGATGTATTAAAATCTTTTAATATATAGAAAACTAATTAAAATTTATGGACTAATTAAATAATTTAAATGTAAAAGATAACTTAACAACTTAGGATTAAAAAACTTTCATTTATTAGATGATTCTTTAAATGATTACTAACACGCATGGAGTTTCTTCACGGAAAACATTAACTGATAAATATATTTTTAGTATTTTCTATTTATTTTTTTATAAAAACTATAAATCTACTAGATTGCAACGGAATCTACAAGCCTACTATTACAAGGCTACAAACTATTTTACTAGAAGTCATATGCTTGCTAATTATCGCCAATGAGATTACAAACCTTGGTTTTGAAGATCCCGAGAGGTTGATTTAATTTTTTTTTTCAATTGTTGATTTTCTTTCTTCATCCTTAATTTATTTAGGAAAAATCACGGATAACTGCAGGTTAACCATCTACTTTCTCTATCGCTTTTTATTTTAAAAATGTACAATTGACAAGTTCGAGCCCTGTGGTTATTAATATAATAGTCATTAGAGGTTTACATGGTCGTTAATTTCAGGATCCATGAGATTAGTTAAGGTATGTACAAGTTAACCCAGACACCCATATTAATTAAAAAAAAAAATAGAATTGAAACTGCTCATTTCCATTATCTCATGTGTTTTAGTAAGTTTTTTCACGTCTTTCTCATAATCCATCTTTTCTTTCTTTTAATCCAAACTTCATAACTTTAATATATAATATTCATTCTGGTTCAATCCTTTATATAATTTTGTCTTTTATTTAGGCCCGAATTTATTTTGACAGGAGAACACTTAATAAATAAAGCCTACTATTTCATCTTTCTTACCATTTAACTTAAATTACTTGTCTAACTAATTTACTATGTAACAGGAAAACTTAATTGTTCCGCTATCAATGGATCAATACATAATCACATAAGAAAATGCACATAATTTCGCATCTCAAGTGCCATGAACATTTGTAGAGAGAAATTGACTGCCAGTTTTTTTATATATATTTATTTCCGAGGAGAGTTTTAATTCCTATTTTAAATGGGTTTTTGATATGAGCTTTTCCATCATGGAAGGCCCAACCTCAGTTCAAATCCAACACTGCCATCAACTAGTCCCCAAGTGTCCTCCTTGCGAAAGGTCTCCTCCGCTCGCTAGTTGCCACGGATGCCTAATTCTAGAATTAATCCAGTTATGAAATATCAGCAACAAAATAAGTAGAATTTGAAAATAATTATACGGCACGTGTGCCTTAAAATGCCCCATTCCGTGACCAAAAAGGAATCTTTTTTTGTTTAGGGAATACAACCCAACCCGTCCCTATATAAATGAGTGAAGCCCAGCTCTTGTTCTCCACTGACTGAGAATTATTATTATTATTAACAAAACATTAAAAGAGTTGATTCTCATAAAATACCATTATATTTTATAAAATACTATTTATTTCACTATTCATTTCAATAATACTTATTTTTTTTTCTTTCAGTTTTTTTTCATTCTTTAATTCAAAAATTAGATTTCATAATTTGTTAAAATATATTTTTTATTAAATTATCATAGCCTTATAATTTAGGTTGCAGGTTTGAAGGATTAATATTTTTTTTTAATTTCATCTTTCAACTTTTAGAATGTTGAAAATTAATCTTCATAATTTATTTAATTAGTTTTCTATAAGGTTATCTAATGGGTTGCTGGTTTGACGGGTTATCCAGTTGACTCAGATTTATTTTCCTTCTTTTAGTTTTTTTTTTCAATTTTAGTCTTTAATATTTTATTGATTAGGAATTAGAATTCCTGATTTTTTTTTATTTACTTTCTATGAGATTATCTCAATCTCATGATTATATCATCAATTTGACAGGTTAACCTGAGTTGACTAAGGTTATTTTAATGTTGTTTTTTTAATTGAGTTTTTTTTTTAATTTCAACATTCCATATTGGATTTATTATGAATTGAATTTCATAATTTATTGTGATTTACTTTCTATAAACTTAATTCAATCTCATGACTCAGGTCGCGAGTTTGCAGGTTAACTCGAGTTTATTTGGGTTTTTTCTAGATTTTTTTCAATTGATTTTTTTTATTTCAACATTTAAAATTGGATTGATTGAAAATTAATATTAACAATTTGTTTTAATTTGTTTTGTGTAGTGTTATCATAGTCTCATGAGCATGGTTGTAGATTTGATAAGTTAAACACGAGTCGATCTAATAAACTGTTGTTTTAATATTTGTTTTTTAAAAAATATCGTTTTAAAATTTTATTTTTTTCAAACTATGTTTTTACTGATCATTCAAGTTGTCTTTAGATCTATCAAGTCAATCAGGTCATACTAGGTCAATCCCCGCACAATTTAAATTTTTTTATTAGAAAAAATATTAACAAATTCTAAAAAAAAATTCAATTACATTAAATTTTTTTTGATTTGATCCGGAACCGGTGACAATTATCTAATATTTACTGTACCATACAAGACTAATTACCGTCTCTTTAATTTTCCTTGTTCATACAAATCAATAAAAGCATGCCTTTTATTCTAGGAGAAACTCGAAAATTACTCGATACAAGTACCAGTGTGGAAATCAGTAAGAAATCCAAATCCAGTAGTAGCTACCTTCATCATTGATTCTAAATCCACCCATCGTATAATATTGAAGGTGGACCCAGACATCCAAGTAGATAGATACAGCTAAATAGTACAATCATCATACCCAGGAAAAAAAATCGACGGGCAAGATTTTATGGCTTGTTCCTATGAGGAGGATTTTTCAGAATTTTCTGACTGGGTGGCCTCATTAGCTATCAACTCTGAAGATAAATAACAGATTTGTAAATAATTCAGGCTGAAGCGTGATGTTGTAAGAACAAAATTACAGTCCCAGCGACTCTTACGTCGGTTGCGAATTTGGAGAAAGGAAAAATGATGGACTTCGATGTGGAGGATTTTCATAATGAGAAGAGTTGCCTTGTCTGTTTGGAGGACTTCCAGGCAATGTCATTGGTCAAGCGCATGCCTTTTTGCCATATATTTCATGGGAACTGCATTGATAACTGGTTGCCTATGAGTCATTACTGCCATGAAGGATGGAGAATTCTGTAGTATTTTTCACATGGATGTTTGTTATGTTCTTGTGAAGCACTACTATAGATATAAGATGGTGTATGAAGGCCAGCTGTTCTTTCACTAGATAAATCAGGATATAAAGTAAAGTTCGAAAATAACTGTGTAGTTTAATTGACGCATCAATGAAAAATCCATCATTCATACGCCATTGTCACCATTATTCGAGCCTCAATGTGTTTAGGAACAGTTCTCATACCCATCATGATGCTAAAATAGCAAAAGCCAACAGCAAAACATTTGGCCAGGCTACCGATTATAAGGCCAAGAAAAACTATTCCAATTCCAATAGAAACAAGGCAACTGGGTTTTTAAAGTTAAAATGAACAGCTGTTGGTGCAGGTATCCATGCCCAGATTCAGCTCAACATGTCAGGCATCAGGTAATGGATTTACCAACCATGTAGAATAAGTATTTAGAAAGACGCTTCAGATTTCAATAAAGAACAATGCAACGTGACTTTCTTTGTGCCTGTCTGTGGATCCATGAGCATGCGCTTGGGTGCATGTGTTCGCTCGAGTCCGAACCCCTCCTTCGGATCAAATGCTGCAAATGTACGTAACTTCTACTTCGGAAGTAAATTTGGCCACCATTTATAAGCTTGAGCGACACCTTTCGGGTTTAGGTGGGGATAAATTCACTCATTGGTGTTATCACCAGAGACACAGACACATTGCCCATCTACAAATATAATGCCAAAATTTACAAGTGAAAAAGAAATATAATTGACGGACCTTTTATTCTGAAAGTTGTTGAACAAAATATGCGACATGGAAGATTCTAAATTTTATACGGAGTTTCTTATAGAGAAGATTCTAACTTGAGGCATATCAACGGTCCACCCCCCCTCCATCAACCTAAAAGACAGCTTTAGAAGCCCTTATGCGAGATTTCTGGCCCTCCAATCTTGCTTCAAGCAGCTTTGCCTTCAGTGTATTTTCCTTCAAGTCCCTTGTTAGTTTTGAGGAACATTCAGGCTTATCAAATTCTGGGGATGTTAACTTCGACATCCATTGTCGCACTGGACTAGCATGACCACCAAATACAGGTTGAGCACAAGCATCTTCCTTGAAATCACTGACAGGATGAATTTTATCACCCTCGGATGACAAGGAGTGATTTCTTGTCAGGGTATCAAGCACATAATTTGAACCATGGATCACCTGTTTTGTTTTCCTTTTATGTTGACCATCTTGTTTGGCTTCATAGATATTGGATATACCTTGGCTCTCTCCACTTAATTCACTGTGCCCTCTATCTGAAAATTGTGTTTTGTTTCCAGCCATGTAGTCTTCAAACTGCACCTGGAAATGGGCTGGGTTATGAAACTTAGTATTTTCCCTTGATCCAGCCATTCTCTTCGTAGAATTTGATTTCACTGTTTTTTCAAGATGAATTTCTGAAGCATTATCTGCTTGTTGTTTAGAGTTGCCTATAGTTTGTCTTTTACTTGCACTGTTTAGCTCGAAACAATGTGAATCACAGTCAGTAGAATCATCATCAGCTGCATCTTGAGGAGCACTTGCAGCCTCATTCAACAGAAAGGATTCCCGTCTTGAGCAGTTTTTTATCCCCTCCTTTTCAAAGTTTCCATCTTTCTTCAATTCAATTGAGAGTCTAGCTTGGAGAAAGGTTTCAATATCGGGACCTAATTTGTCAACAATTGTATTCTTTTCAACAGGATCGTTTTCAGCTTCTGCTAGTTCCATTTGCATCCGCTCATCAAGCCATGCTTCTGAAATATGGAGAACCAACCGGTCAGTTTTTTCCCTACCTACACTATCCATGTCAGATTTGTGCCTAAGGGACCGCACCTCTTGCTCATAATCTCTTATTCCTTGGGCAAACTCATCACACAAATTTTCCAACAAAAAACATGTTTTCCTTTCTCTCTCGAGCTCTTTTAAAGCATTACAGAAAGAGTATTTTACCTCAGAAAGCTCTCGAGCTAGCTTCCGGTGGAGGCTCTCTGAGTGCTTCCTTAACTTCCTCTCATCTTTCAGCTCTTCTTGCACTGAATGAACAGCAGATTTGATTCGATCTTGCTCCTTGTTTTTCCTGATAACTTTATCTTCTGCAAGTTGCTTCATTAAGTTGTCCATTTCTTGTCTATTTGCTTGCTTCTCTTTCAGCAAATCCTTTATTTGTGACTGAGAATGACCCAGTTCCATCTTTAAAGCTCTTAACAATGACATATTGGATGCTTGTTGTTCTTCAAGACTCCAGATCCGATTGAGTACCTTGAGCAACTCCGTTGATGTCTTAAGACTATAACTTGACTCTCTCATCCTGTCCCTAAAATCTGAAGAACTAGTAGGGGTAACTGCAGGGTTATAAAGTGCCACCTGTGGAAAAGAGCCACTTCAAAATTTGTTACAGAAATACAAACAGGGGAAAACAAAAGGAAATAATTCAGGGAATCTAATGATAATAAAAGAAATAGTGACACTAAGCAATGGAACTTCTCATGGAGTTCAAATTAGAAACATAAACAGTGTCCTTCTCGGAAGCATGCTAGATTGAATGAGAACCATTAACAAGATAAAATGCCTAGTTCATCAATTTCCACTTCAGTATGACTACTATGATTTTGGGTCCTTGAATTTCTTCTGTTCATGAAAAGCAACAACAAAAAACAGCACATCAGTAGTCTCAAGTTTTATTTGAACATGACTGGTAATCAGATCCTTTTTATTGTACAGATAACTTTTCTCTGGAAAATTTCAAATTACAGGAATTACATAGTAGGACATGTTTAAGTTTTAGTTAATACTGTGAGTTTTATGTAGCAATAGCATAGCTGTCTAACTGATGATTGCAAAGAGAAGATCAGTAGAGGCATTCAAGTTCATTCCGTCAGTCTATATCAACAGACAAGACAATTTCCTAATCAAGATTCCCACAGTTACTCCATGGTTCGTACATAGAGGGAAACCGTGTCCTAGAAGTCACGTTTGAACTTCCGCGGATTGCTGAATTTACAAAAACTCATGGGATACTTAATTCCCACTTCTTTTAATTTCCTATGTGCACAAAATCAATAGAAAAACTGCAGAGGGATAAAGGGAGGAGAACACATATATACCTCCATTGGGCCATCACAACTTGCAGGTGATAGAGGCCGTAGAGCATTACCATTTCTTCCATCTGGTCGATGGTGTTGTATCAATGACTTGGTAACATGTTTCCTCAAGGGACTAGCACTTGCTGGCTGGAAATATAAGCACAAGGATTAACTAATTTGTGAAAATTACAAAGCTAATTTATCATTAAGTAAGGATCCGTTGACAAAATATGTAAAAGCCTTGTTTCCCGAAAGGAAAAATAAAACCCCCCTAGATAATGACTGCAATTCCTATGTTAAACAGGAACTCCAATGTATTCTTGCTCATCCAGTGCAAGAGGGAATTTCATCTTCAAGGAACCAAACTAAGAACATCAATGGCAAAGACATGTATTCTACCAAAACAAGAAAAAGATATCATTTATTACCTCAAAACATTTGATATATTACCAGAAGAAGGAAGACACTTCACCATATAACAAGAATCAGATTTGTACGTAGATTTGTACGTTTTGACGCCCTTATATTAAGACTATCACAGCAAGTAGCAAGCAATTTTACACTCAATGAAGATCCAAATCCGGTACTACACAACAGCTAATCGCATAACCAAAGGAAAATAAAATAAAATAAAATGTGATATGATATAATAAAAATAAAAAGAGAACCACCAAGACATCAACAAGCAGAAGCCTGATAAAATTGTCAGGAGAAGGCCCAGGTAAAATTAGGAGGCGGCATGTCTTATTGCAATTGTATTACCTAGAAGTAAAAGGCTGAAACTATGGAAGCCACTAACACATACAGAAACTCAATTTGGAGTCCAGAAGATGAATTTAGGAAAATGAAGTCACAAGACCCCAAAGAATAAGCTTTTCAACCCAATCATAAACTACCAAACTGGAGCATGAATACAACGAATTTGTCTGTGGGCCACCAGCAAAAGAGTAGAAATCATAAGATAAATCAATTAAAATATGTTTTTAGAAGAGGCAATCTGCGAGTAACAAAGCCAAAGGCAACAAGAAAATAGGAAGAAAAAAGCAGCCAAGCCATCAGACTCGAATAATGCTCTTTTCTGCATTAATTGACAGTTCCAGTTCCTCAACTAAAATGCCAATAATATACTACTAAAAGATCAAGAAAACAGACCAACCAGAGCACAGGACAAACAAGCATGCAAGCAAAAAACCCCCAATCACCTAACAAGTAGAGGCCTACAAAAATCAAAATAAGTTGGTAACGACAAAAAGAAAAATCAACTAGATAAACCAGCCAATCACAAAAAAAAAAAAAAACACAATTTCTTTCGAACTCAGTCATAAACCCCATCAAAATTTAAAAAAAAAACGAAAAAAAAATGCTTAGAGATAGTCAAACCTGATCAGGGGGGCTATTAGGAGGATCAACTAAATGAGTACGTGGCTCAAAGGCCTTCTTATCTTGGTGGTGGCGGCTCGGGTGAGCTCTTCTATGACCAAGATTCTTGTTCATTTTAGACACTGAAAGGTGAACTTGGGGTTGAATCTCCCAAAAATTGGCACAGAGCTTTCTAGCAGAGACAGTAGTGGTAGTAGTATTAAGGAATTCTTGAATGGGGTTGCCGTTGTTGTTGTTGTTGTCATTTGGAGAAGGAGAGAACTCAAGTCTCCAAGTGGGTGATGGGGTAGATGGGCCTCCTCTTTTCCCTACCTGCAGTACCATCCCTCCTTTCAACTTTTGTTTACTCTTCAATATCTCTACTTTCTTTCCTTCTCTCTCCACACCTTTTTCTTTTCTTTCCATTTCTCCCTTCAAGTTCCTAACTCTGGGTTCTTCTCTGTTTCACTCATCTAGCTTGGTCTGCAATTTCAGTCTGAGTGAAGTTTGGTCCTTGTGTTTGTGTGTTTCTATTACTGTGACAGTGTGACTTGTAGCTACTAGCTAGAGCTGTTAGCTTGCTTCTCCTTACAATGTTTCAAGTTCTGTCTTCTGTGTTCAGTGTCTGACTGAAAGTTTTAACTTTACATGGGACCTTCTGGCTTTTCCGCTGTTTCAAGTTTGTTGTCCTTTGCCCCTAAACTCTAGCCACCTAAGCTCTCAGGCTGAGTTGGATTCCAACTCTTTCATTATAGAAATGTGCAAGATCCAAATGGCATGCAATAGAACGAGATGCGAAAAAATATAAACATTTGCAATTGCTTGTCTGGTAATCTTTCCTAAGCTAAGGCATGAATTGCCTTATCTGTAGACAGCTATATTTCAAAATGATTCCGAAGAATGAATAGTCCTGTGCCTCAATTCCGCATTCGACACAATTTATATGCTACCGATGCACAAACTTTTAATTATGACGGTGCCTCGAAGTCAAAAAAAGGCAGAAGCATTTGTGTACAGTCAGACCAACAAAGTAAAACTTCTCATGTTACATCACTGTTTACACAATCCAAATTGTCAAACCATTTGGAAACATTTCTCCTTTCTTGTCAACATTTTTGCTCGGTCCTTCGCTTGTTTGTACCATAGAGTCCTAAAACCATAGGATGTGACTTTTTGATTTTGAATGTTGAGTCAATGTTTAATAATTAGTTTTTAATTACGTTTTTAAAATCATTCAAAAAAAATCATTTTGATTAATGTATAAATTTGTTTGAAGACAGTGGTTACCATTGTATTAATAAAAATATATTAGAGGATATTAATTCTACATCTATTTGCTTCCCGTCAACATTTCCTTATCATTTTTTTATAGATTTGTTCTCCATGTTATAGACATTGCAGATCGATGTCATGTGCTAGGCCAACTGGTTAAAAATTGCAGATGCTCTATGACCATGATTGATGGACACTGCTTTTTTTCTCCAACTCCTTTGAGTCAAAAAATTTAACGATTCTTTTTTAAATCAACACAGTAAATTAAGATTTTTTTTAATAAAATAACACCATTTTAAAAGATTAACTTCCTTAAAGCACACGGAATTTACTAAATGTGGAAAAATAAGTGCAAAGAAACTGAATCTTCTTCCATCTTGTATACCAGATAAAAATAAAGAAAGCCCCGTCTTAGCGCCAATCATACTCTCTCGCTATTCTTTTCAAGATTTTCATAAATACAGTCGACCAACTTCGAGCCCTTAGAGCTAAGCAAAAGCTATTATGTCTTCCAAGTATAAGATCTTCCTTGATGAGGATCTTACTTGATCACAGGTTGCAGAGCTTAAACGCTTCAGAGAGCTGGTTGCGGCAGCGTGTCTTTTAGTCTATTGGCAATTACCTTAGTCATTCTCTTAAACTTTTCATGCAGATTGCCTAGTTTGCCCAAATTTAACTCATATGACATCTACGTGTCTCTTCTCGAAGAACTATCGAATTCTAACCTCATTTGAGATGCTATGACTGAAACATAGGAATAAAATCGCTGGGGGTAATGATGCCTAAATCCTTCTCTTGGAGCAGTAAGCTAAAACTTTTAACCATGCGGTTCATGGAATAGTGTGACACGCTTGACCACCTATGATGCCGAGCCTGGTTAGGAACCTAGGACGAGGGAGATCAACCTGGTTGGCTGCTTTTTGGTGCATCGGCATGTTACCCATATAGACCGATGTAGGGCTGAGCCACAGGCCCACAGGTGAAGAAATATCTGTGCAAGCTGTCCAACAAGAAGCCTGTCAGAGACGAAACCAGCTTGTGGTCCATAGCCCTCTCGTGCTGGCGTTACAAAGCTTTTGTTTGGTTGTTTATTTTAAGGATGTACTTTGCTTAATTATGCCGTTAAGCTGCCAAATTTTCAGATTTCAAGGGACAGTTGACAGTCAAATCTGAGATTTATGACATGCAGTTTTTTATGTTTATTATAAAAATTAGAGAAGAGGAATTCACAGATTTCTAAAGAGCAAAGTGATTGTCATACAAATCTGATGATAAGAAATCGTGCCCTCCGTTTCGCCCAATCAACGGTGGAAATCAATTCGTGCCTCGTAAAATCATCATTGCTAGCACAATTTAAATTTGTGTTTCTTAACATGAATGGTAAAAATAAGAACGTGTTTTAAATTTGTGTTTTCTCCATTCAAAGAGTATTTTTTAAAAATTTTAATTTTTTAAATTATTTTTTTATAGTTTTAAATCATTTTAATATGTTATTATCAAAAATAAATTTTAAAAAATAAAAAATTATTATTTTAATATATTTTAAATAAAAAAATATTTTTAAAACAATCATTATCACAATTGCAAACAATAACAAAAAATAACATGTTTATACATGCATACGTAAGCAAGGGGTTATCTATGATAACCCAGATTCATTCAAACCGAAATTTGATCAATGAAATTATATTTTTTTTCCACTATATCCTATCTTATTTGATGAGAAAGAAAAAAAAAACTCAATATCCAGTGATCCACAAACAATTATAATTTTATATAAGTTATTAAAGGGTAAGAATTGAATCAAAAAGCTTTTCATATTTTAAGCTAAGTTTTGGATTTAATATTTTATTATTGTCGGTTAGTGAATGACTATATTTTTTTTAAATGATAATTAATTCTTAATCGATCTTCATTGTATAATCTTTTTCGATAAGTTGTGTGAATAAATTGACAACAGGCAACAGAATGGCCTCGGATAACAATCGATCGGTACCAATGCAATTTCCCCGACTGATATGGCTTAAAAGTGTTACAAAATTAAGAAGCAATTATGATATAATATCGCAAAAATGAATTAGAAAAGGTTAG
>Ga0325410_1006859_pt1 | contig 12493 bp, 6 predicted proteins | sample PopdelMetagenome_16_FD_206182 | JGI IMG/M metagenome (GOLD analysis project Ga0325410, IMG submission 206182) | Populus deltoides microbial communities from Bellville, Georgia, United States - Xylem-PdIQD-R3 | ecosystem: Host-associated > Plants > Phyllosphere > Stem > Wood/Secondary xylem... | reverse complement strand
ATTGATAGATAAATTAAAGTAAAAAATTGCCATATACCCAACAAATTTCCAACCCCCAAATGGACGGACCGTATTTAATAAATACATGTACACTAGTCCATGTATAGCTGGGATACCTCCACCCATCATTAATGAGCCCGTAATAAAGGGTATCGGCCATCTAACATAGAAGGAAAATTCCCAAATTGGTCAAAATCCAGTAAAGAATTCGGAGGAGGTTGGCGACCAATTCAATGAAGCACCACAACTGTTTATCAACTGACCCTCACTCTTTGCACAACCTTTATCTCACCGAATTAAGTTTTATTTTTATGTTTTTATATTTTAAAAGTATTTTTTTAAATAAATTTTATTTATTTATTTTATTTTAAATTAATATTTTTAAATCTGAGATTAAAAATAATTTTTTAAAAATAAAAAATATTATTTTAATATATTTTTAAATAAAAAACACTTTAAAAAACAAAGACGACCACATTCTCAAAATGTTTTATAGTTTCAAATAAAAATTGGATTAATTTTTTTTTTTAATTTTATGAAATTAAAAATATATTTTTAAGTAAAACATATTTCAAAACACTACAACTAATATACTCCTATACACCCCCGTAAATATCATAGCTGTTTATTAACACCATCATCTCTCCAGCGTCAGAACATAAATTAAAGCAACATACGTCGATTGTCAAAATACATGGTAGGGTTTTGCGTAGCTTCAGCAGTGTTTAGGATTTTTTATAATAATTATATTTTAAAATGTTTTTTATTTAAAAATATATTAAAATAATATGTATTTTTTATTTTTTAAACCAACACAACCCAAAAATATATTAAAAAAATTCAAAATCTTTAAAAATATTCTTTTTAACACACAAACAATCACGCGTGAACGCATAATACAAAGCCAAGAAGGTTAGAGATAATGTAAGCAAATGGGCAAACTACAAAATGCCACTGATCCCTGAGGTCAGTGATGGACAGGTGTCGGTGGAGGAGAGGACAAGAGACAAGTGTCATTGATCGAATGGCTCCATGAGATTGATTGAACAAGTCTAGCCGTCACGAGTGGAAGCTAGCTGGACAGGAGAATGACCTAAAAACGCTGCAATTATTAATTAAGCAAGATGGAGTGAGGTAAGAGAGAGGCTAATTGAAATTAACGATGTAAATCACTGTGGAAAATTAAGTTCTTGGTGTCCTATATTAAGGGGCAGGAGAGCTCGCGGGATAAATCAAGAAAGAACAAGAGTGGTTCACTCAAAAGGACAGCGAGAGAAAAGTAAAGGCAAGAGCGTTAAGCGAGCTTTTTTTGGTTGCTGGTTTTTAAAAATTTAATCAATCCCCCCTCTCTGTATCACCCCGCTTCTCTGAATCCCTTTCTGTTAATCATCTGTCTTTCAAGTTATGGTTTTTGGGTTTGTTTTTTTGGAAGAAAGCAATGCTTAGAAAGCAAACTTAACAAAGATTTTATCTAAAGCCAGGTGTTTTCAGAATCGAGATCCAGTTTTTTTTTTTTGTGTTTTTGTAATCTCTAGAAAGTTTTAATCTTTCATTTTCTGTTGATTTTAAGCTTTTTTATTCTTCTTTTGTTTAGTCGAATCAGCTTGAAGGGTTGTTTTTTGGTCCCTCAAGGTTGGTTTTTTAGGTTTTTGAATCTAAAGGGGTCGTCTATTTCCAAAACCTCTTTGATCTTTCTTGAATTTTTTTTCCTGAAACCCGAACCTGTTCTTTGATTTTAAACGAGAACCAGGTTCGTTATCTTAAAGTGATAAAATTTAGCTTCTTGTCTATAAATTTTGATTATTTTCTTGAAGGCTCTACAATGGATTTCCACAGTAGTAGTCCGCTTCAATCAGACCTCCTCGGGGGTGGTGAGTTAATGGAAGCACTTGAACCTTTTATGAGAAGTGCTTCCCCTTCAACTACCCCATCTCCTTCTCAAACCTCTAACTATCCTTCTTCTCCTTCTCCCCCCTCTACGTCATCTAGTCGGTTTTCTTTCTCCCCACAACCACCACAGCAACATCAACAGTCCCTTTTCAACCCAGATGGTTGCTGCTCTACGTCGACAACCTATCCATTTTCAACTGGGTTGTCGTTCAACGACCCAATGGGTCTCCAGCAACCATCCAGTTCAATTGGGCTTAACCACCTTACACCAACCCAGATCCACCAGATCCAAACCCAGATGCACCAGAATAACCTCTCATATCTTCAAGCTTACCAACAACCCCAAACGCTCAAATTCTTATCCCCAAAGCCGATCCCCATGAAACAAATCGGTACACAACCAAAAGCCACAAAACTTTATAGAGGAGTAAGGCAAAGGCACTGGGGCAAATGGGTCGCTGAGATCCGTTTGCCCAAGAACCGAACCCGACTCTGGCTTGGCACATTCGACACAGCGGAGGAGGCAGCTTTGGCTTATGACAGAGCAGCTTATAAACTAAGAGGCGACTTTGCAAGACTGAACTTCCCAAACTTACTCCACCAAGGGTCCTACATCGGCGAATACAAGCCTCTCCATTCCTCAGTGGATGCGAAACTTCAAGCTATTTGTAAAAGCTTGGAGAACTCTTCGCAGCAGAAACAAGGAGGGAAAGCAAAGAGGCAAAGTAACTCGACGAAGAAGAAAGCCAACTTGGCAGTGGTGACCCAGGAGGAGGAGCAAGTGGTTGTTAAGGCTGAGACAGAGTCCTCGGCATTGACGGAGAGTACTGGGTCAGGTGGATCTTCGCCTTTGTCGGATCTGACGTTTCCGGATTTTGAGGAAGCACCGTTGGATTTTGAATCGGGGAATTTTATGTTGCAGAAGTATCCCTCTTATGAGATTGATTGGGCTTCAATTTTATCTTAGATTCGTTTTGTTATTGTCTCGTCCTGTTATTGTTATTTTTAGTTGCCTTTAGATTTAGGGATTTGGTCGCTGCGATGAAGTTTTTGGCAGTTGCAGCAGAAGGGCCAAGATTAGTTATATCAAGTTTGTAGTTGGGAGATTTAGATTGTACTAGGTGTTATTAATGATAGGTAAATAATGTTTGTATCATGTAAATTTCCATCCATGGTTAGCTGGTCTTTTTATCTCCAGCTGAGCCATGGAGACATTTGTATTTTCTTGTTTGGTGTGCCATGGTCATTATATAAGAATTTGTTGTCTTTGCCTTGGCTTTGCTAGTTGATCTAACCCCAATTACATGTGATGAACAAAAGAAACTGGGGGTGCTTTTGTCCGAAAATGGTAGATCTGTGCTCAATTGATGAGAGATTGAAATTAAAGGGTTACCACAGTTGGGAGTAAAGACCACAAGATGATTAACAGATTGTTTTCGCTTGAAACACGCTCTGATTTCCCGTTGATAATGATTTGTGGTTCTAGAATCTTGTCGTGGCATGTGAAGTGGATATTTTTCTGCTTTCTGTGGAGCATATTCTTTGATACTGTTTGTTCGCAGCACGGGTTTGCTGGCGATCGTCCCTTTTTCCCTGTTTCCCTGTTTGTCTCCGCTCCATTATTACTGCGATAGCCATCCGCCATCGCTAATCGTTTGTTTTGTGGTCAAGCACTGTTTTTGTTTTGTTTTGTTTTTTTTTTTTTATCTAAGGTGTTTTTAAAAATTATTTTTATTTATTTTAAATCAATAATTTTTAGTAGTTTTAGATAATTAATGTTAAAAATAATTTTATAAAAATAAAAAATATTATTTTAATATATTTTTAAATAAAAAATACTTTAAAAATCATATCCATTCATTCAAACATCATTTAAATCCCGACTAATCAGGCATGAAATGTGTGGGGCTGCACCCCTCTACCAAGGGAACGAACGAGGTCGTGTCTAATTTGCAATTTGCAGAGAACATTTGGAGATCAGCTATCCCTCCTGGCGCTTTGTATTTCATCATTCAGTCCCCCGTTGCTAAGTCAGTCTTTACTTCGGCAACTACTGCCAAGTTATCAGTTATGTGCCGTGAAATCTCGAAGAAACCTCTAAGTCTTTGCCATCCTCTCGAGCTTCCAAAACTTTGCCTTGGAGTTGGGGGCTTTGATGATAAAAGTTGCACAGTGAGAAACATTTTCTTCGTTGCAATCCATGATGATATGACAGTACAAAAACTATGGCGCAAGCACGCTTGATCGAGACACTGATATTTACAGCCACACTTTGACGAGCTTTATGTGATAAAAATTATTATATGCACGATATGCTCGTGATTTAAAGCAAAAAGGCATGGATCGTTCCCTTGCAAAATTGAACTTGTCTTCTTTTCTTCTAACCTTTTCTAACAAGCAACTCTAACCACCGTCTGCTTTAAACTGTCACCCACTCATTTCTCATAGAGTTTCAAAGGTCTGTTGAGTTTGTGTTTGAAGAAGGATATATCAACCACACATTGGCAAAGGGAATAATACACCTGTTATTACTCACATGTTTGCTAAAGGAATGCATATAGAGATGTGAAAATTAATGTTAAATGGAGAAATTAAAGATCATCGTGGAGATTCTTTGACGCTCGGATGAAGTTTAAGGCATTGTCCTTTACCACTAGAAAATAAATAAGAAATATTACTAACATTATGGTGAACTTAGAATTTCTTTCCTCGCTTTTATATACAAGCATATAAAGAAGCATCTGATTAAAGGTGTTGGCAGACAACCAGCCTTCAATTTCCATTTCTTATTTTAGATCCAACCTTTCAATCTCTCTTTATTCTTATTCTTTGTTTCCATGATGCAGAAGACGAGTTCACACTTCACATGAACAGCATAAGAAAACCAGAAAGGAACTTTTAAGAGTCCAAGGGCTGCCAGAATCCAAATTCGGCGATGCCTAGGCAATCTATTAATTGGGATTCATCCTGCCGATTTAGATGCTCAGTTGTCGTCCGACCATATCAACAATGACTTCCGATGAAAAATAAAACATCATCCCATGTTCTAGAATACATGATAAATCGGATCTCTGTAGAATGATTTAGGGAAGTAGATTTATTTTACATGGATGTTATCCTAATAATACCTTGATCATCAAACAACAAACGCGTATATAAACAAAAAAACACAGACATGAACAAATTTTTATAAAGTGCAGAATTCGAGCTGGATTTCACACACGTCCATACGCCGTTACCCCAACTTTAAGTTAATCCCCTGAGCTGCAATTGAACACCGCTGAAGGCACGCCCAAATATTTGGGTTACATCCTGAAGCCATTGCAGTGCAGACGGAGAAATTTGAGCGTGATTTGATTTAGCTTTATTTCGGCCCAGCAGAAAGTGGGGTGTGGGGATCTACTGTCAAGTTTTCAGCTTTGGTGCTAAGATCCTCGGCAATTGAAAATAGCATGCCACTTCAGGTAACAATCCAATTTCAGCTTCTCAAATAATAATAATAATAATAATAAATCCTAGTTTTAAATCTTTTCCTTTTTTGGTTGTGGGGGAGGGGCCAACGATAGATCTCAATGTTGTAAGAGGCCTGTCGCGTATAATCAAATGGGTGAAGGCATATTACCCAATGAGAGTGTCCCATAATCCATGTAATCTCACTTTGTCCAAGAGGCTTTTCTTCCATATAAGCCCAGAGCTCCGTCCATGATCTGGGCTATGCTTCAGCTCATTACCGGACAGAATTCCGATGCTTGACCATGGTTAAGTTCTCAAGTTTGCTTCGGCCCAGTAGAAAGTAACAATTCGGTCTAAGTTGTTACTCTACTGCCTTCAGTAAATTGTTTTGTCTTGTAGCGTCTAGCGATCGATCCTCTAATACTTTTAATTACACGAGACTTTATGAGTATTAAATTTAAACTATTAGATTGCCCACATTACTTATAATCAGTTTTTTTTCAAAGTATTACTTGATTCCATGGGGATGGGTGACCCATCCTCATATAAAGACACATATACTTCAATACAAAATAGATACTGTCTTTTAAATCAGTAAGATTATCACTGCATAATATAAAAATACTAAATGTATCAATAAAAACAGGAGGAAAACCTGCAATAACCAAGAAAATATGCCCTTTTTATTCATGTCAAATGCCTTTTTAAAGAGATCTTTGACTCTTGACACTGATCTTGAATTTCGTTCAGTGCTTATTACTTTACTTTTCATAACATGCGGTAGTTTCAATCAAAATCTGATCTCCTTCCGAAACAAGAACAAAACCTTTAAATCAAGCTCAAATATTCTCGATGAAAAATCAAGCAATTAAAGACGCGCCGCCATATCAAGGAAAAATCTGGAGTCGGACAGGTTTAACACAAAGAGAGCTTAGGTCAACAATAACGGAAATCCACTATATATATATATATGCGTGTGTGTGTATCATAATCATGGTTATGGAATCAAATTAACACTATAATAAGGAGGCTCTCATGTAAAATAATTTTAATATGCCAAACAAATTTTATATAGAAAGGGAAAGGAAAATATGGTTGTAGACGCACTTTCTAGAAGGAATAAAAATGAAGTAACTGATAAAAGAAGCTGGCAGTTTTGGATCCATAACTAGAATGAAACAAATGGAAGACAAGAGCAGGAAAGAGAGGGGATTCACATAAGGAGATTGAGTGTTTTTGAAGTTACAACCTTACAGACAAAGTAGCATGGCTCTAAGAAAGAACTTCAAGCTTAATCCAAGATATTATGGTCCCTATCAGATCATTCAAAAGGCGGGAGCAGTGACTTATAAGTTGTAAGTGCCAAAAGAAAGCTCAATGCATCCAGTGCTTCATGATTCTCTACTTAGAAGAAAATGGGAGAGGGTGTTTTAATCTCTTCAGAATTATCAGTGATGGGTGAATTTGGTAGGGTGAAGGTTTATCTTTTGCAATCTTGGATAGAAAGCTTATGAAAAAGGAGAATAGGGCAGTGGTGGTTAGATTAAGATTAAGGCAAGTAGTAAAAACAAGAAGAACAATCCAGTCTTTCTCTCTTTCTTATTCTCTTCTTCCTCTCTAAACTCTTCTTATTATAGTTGCAGATCACAGATAATTGGGACATCTCATAAGACGATAGCCATACCTCTAGATTCCCCAGATTATATGGTGAAATTGAACCCAAAACGTTCTTGACCCTTCTTAATCCCCACAGAGGTTCCCGTAAGTTCCAGGCCAGAAGAAAGCGCCGTGCCATCATATACACAAAATGGCAATAGCAGCAATTCTCACATCAGCAGTGTCGTCACTCCGGCAAGTGGGGTGAAAAAAAAGCATAGAGACATTACCCATTTTGAATACCAATGAACTATGAAATAATCTAATTCCTTAACAGACATTATAAATTATGACACAAACATTAGTTTTGATTCTAAGAAACTGGCCAGTTCAAAATAGGCGTCCAAACCCAATTCCATTTGAGAAGCCAATTACTGGCAATACAGCAACGACCCAAGCCTGTCAATATGTCATCAACTAAATTTACCGATTTCCATCTTCTTCTTGATTGCCTTTTGACCATGATATATAAATGAATCCAGTATGCCAGAAACAGTGAAAACACCTGATTATAAAAATAATCAACCACTATTAACACCCAATCATCAAATAAATTAATATAAATGCACAAAAAACATAGAAGAGATTTGGGAACTCTGTATCATGGTTTCCTGAATCCGTTCCATAACACACATGGAAATTATTTTTTCTTTTTTTTACATTCCTATACATTTCATTAGATTCTATCAATCCTATATTGCAAGTTACGAAAGAGACCAACACAAGAAAAAGGGAGCATCAATCAATTATCACTTTAGTTTGGATTTTTGGCAAGGGATAAAGTATTACCTCCAACTATGGCGCACACATTTGTGAGGAAGTGTAAGAAAGAAACGTGTTCCTCTGTGAAAGTCACCTGTAAAATGCAAATCAGATGCAAAGGCTAGATAAAAAAAATCTCTGAAGTGGAAAGAATTCCACAGTGACTTAGCATTGTTGATGCATTAACTCTTGACCTTGCATAACAAGCATAAAAAACCTGCCTTAATAGGAGAGAGGTCATAAAAGAGGAAAACTCCTTGAAGGGACTGAAGGCGACCTATGTCTGCCCCCCTAAAATGTTCAGTTACAGAAAACTGAAAAAAAATTCTACCATGTTATATCAAATTCAGATGAAGAGAGACAATATAAAAAGTGAATTTTTTGGAGCATGATCACACCTGATTTGACTGGATAGTGTCTCCACTCACATCTGTGTATACAGTAGGTACTACCTGAAAAATAAAGTGCCTGTTTGGGTAAAACGCTTGAGAACTTATTGAACTTCCTAAATTATTACCACCTAGAAAGAAGAAGTGACAAAAAGCAACAGCGGAGGCAGATGTCCTGAAGAATAACCTTGATGAAATACTGGTACATCCCGCTTGGTGTTTCTTGTGTCCATTGCACACTGAATGTAAAGAGTGAGTTTGATATTCCAGCATACACAATGTAATACACAGCAAAGGCCAAAGAGGCAAACAAGTCAATCTTCAAGCCCAACAAATTGGCAGATTAAACCAGGATACAAGGAGAAAATTACCCATCAAGAGGATTAACAACACCAGGAAAATATTCTCCAAAAGCCAGCCCATTAATTTTGTGACTTGTCTGTACCACATTGTGTGCATTTATCAGATGGTTTGCTTACCATAGCATGATGAGCATTTAAGAAGAAATTGATAAGTTCATTTTCTTTGGCAAACACAAGATCAGAAATTGATATTCCATATGTAGAGATAAGCCAAGAAGTAAAATCATGGCTTACATTAAAACTATCCTTCTGAAATGCCAGCAGATCATGTACATGAACACCAGATTGCTGAAAACTCTTCCCAGGTGCAAAATGAAAATTTCCAGCCACCTTATTAACTTCCAAGAACCCATAAATGTTGCATCCCTCACCTTCTTCATCTTTAATCCTTTGGAGAAATCCCTCTCTTTTGCACTGAATGTTATATGTAAAGTAGAGAACGAAACCAGGATTGAAACAAATGAAAACATGAATGTTGTAATTTGAAATTCAACCTACACACGTCAACAGTGCACATATGGAACACAGAATCTTAAAAGACAGACAAATACAAGACAAAATTTAGCTATGCACCCACGCAATGCAAAAACGTAGCCAGTAGCCCAAGTATGGATGTATTCCCAAGCAATACCAGCAGTAATCAAAATTCCTGGTTGAATATTATTGAATAATATCAGAGGAATGAGATAAATTTTCTACCATGATAGATGTGTCCTAGGTAATAGCTGTGGAGGAATTGCCACACTTTAACAAGCTTCTAATCGTTCTACAAGACTACATTCATTATCCCAATAGGCAGAAGAAAAGAGGAGAAAGAGAGGGATATGGTAAACCAAACATCAAATTCAACATCGTAACAGGTCCAAAGTAAATGAAGGATGGCAAAAAATGAAGCATTAAAGATCCAACAAAATGCCAATTGAGATACAATCTTAGAGAATCAGAACAGTCAATAATGTGAGAGTCTTAATCACATTCATACAGTCTGTTCTTGCAAATTGAATCTCGAATTCTAAAAAACAAATTAAATGACACTATATTACCTGGTCCATTAAATCCGGATTTGTCACTGCCCAACCTTTCTTTTGATATGCTTCGCGAACTTCCTCACAAGAATTACAACAATCTTCATCTGACTGCAGTATAAAAGGAGATATAATAGAGAGTAAAACCACAGATAAGGTAAATAATAGAATAGACGTGTGATTGTTCCTAGTAGCAAGGAGACAAATTCTGATTGGATAAAAAAAGAAGCCTCTAGAAAGACAAAATACAGGCCATAACAAAGAAATAACACAGTAGATAAATAATGGAGAGATGAGAGTCTGCCAATTGCACAATTAAATCAGAAGCAGCTCGATAATTATTACTAGAAGCTGTAAGGGGCACTTAGCCAATAAACATGATAAAGAAAAAACTCAAGCTAAAAGTATTACTTTTGGTTATCAATATAATACTGTGAAAAGCATTAAAAAGGCAAACATGCATCCAGGCGAACAAGAACATTATAGATCGCTCAGTGGGTTGTCTCACATGTATGCAGTTCAGTAACAACTATGAGACGAGATTGCTATTTCTTAGCATTGGTGCTAGACAAACTTACTGTTTCTGCACCATAACACGAACCACAGTATGTCTCATTGTGCTCAAGCCTGCCACCATGCCTCTGCAAGGGTTTTTCAATCTATGCCAGGCAGGAAAAGGAGTCAGACAGATATTGGGGAGGGCAAGTGGGGTATCGGTTGTTACAAGTCCAGAAATGATAGCCTCAACAGCTGAGTAAAAAAAGAATATCTGACAAATCGCACTTATGAGAACAATGGGAATTATAAACATTGCTTGAGATCAAAGAGAAAAAAGGTCCTCTGAAAGAAAGCACAGTCCAAACATTTCTATTTCTTTACCTCTGGCTTATAGAATGAATAGATCTGACAAAGCTCCATGCAGCCATGAGACTAATACAAGCTACTTGTAAACAGATATCTCTATCTCCAGACAAAAGACACCGATATCAGACAGACAAACTTACAGTGAGCCGTCTGCAAAACAGAGGCTCCCTTGAATGATACCAAGTCTTAACTTCCATCCTGTTAAGCATGCTGTTCTGTGTGTGAAACAAAACTTCTTTTCAACAGACAGATTTGATTCTTTCTGATAATCATTATTTTCATTCCCTCTAATGACTCCTCACATAATTCAGAATATCGAGATAGATTATCTTCTTCAATTCATATCAATCATCGCACAAATTAATGAAACCCTGAAACTGAGTAGAAATAATACTGCTGGCTCATAATGAATTTGCACAACTTTTAGCACTCAAAAAACCCTCAAAGTTTGTTGCAAAAAGTTCAGAGATCACAAACAATGGCGTTTCTAACATAGAAAGTTTAAGCAAAACTATATACCAACCTTAGGGGCACCGATTCCATCTTGCCGTGCTTCTATTACATTCCCGTGAGAATCTAGTCTTTTCTTGATTATATCATGTTTCTGCAAGGCATATAAGCCACCATCAAAAACAAAAATTTAAACCTTGCCAATCACCAGGTCATTCACATGAATGCAAGTACAAAAAAGCGAAGTCTTATGGTACATACTACATCAAGATGTTGCTCTCCACTAATATCCATTGCATCGAGGCTAAGTATAGAACACGGAAGAGCAGGGAAAGTGACATCAAACTGCAGTTTCAAGAATCACATAATTCAATCACTTGAGCAATTCATCCAGCGAAACAGACCCACTGATATACAGAGAAAGAAAAACATAACATTGAAAGGAACATTACATTGATACGTAGAGTTTCTCCTCTTGAAGTATCCACTACTAGTTTCGTTTCAGTTACCGCATGAAGATATAATCCTGCCAAAAAAGAACAAAAAACAAAAATCAGACACCCAAAAAACACTACTACTACAGAATTGGAAAAAAAAAATCAAATCCTGTAAAAGCCTAAATGATTACAAAGCTACTTACTATATTCAAAACCAAACAATAGAGAGAACACATAACAATAGAGGAGAAACATAACGTAACAAAAGCAAAGTAGTTAACATACGGAGCTCGGAGAAGAAGAGGAGAAACATAACAATAGAGGAAGCGAGGGTGATGACGCCACCGGAAAGTGTACGGCTGTAGAAATCCTCGTTGATTTTTGGATATGCATCAAAATTCCTTAGCTTGCTCATCAACCCGTCCATTTTCTCAACAATCAGATCGATAATTTTCTTGTTTTTCTTTTTCCTGGTTCTTGTTCGTGGCCTAATCTATGGTTTTTACTATACAAAAGACCAATTTAATTTATCTAGGTATAAAGAGAAAGGGAAAATCTAACGCCACGTTTGGAACCAATTCCACGATGAAATTGAAATCATTTTTGACAGTAAAACTGAAACCTATTGATTTGGAATTCACGTTCCCTGTTTGGAATGAGATTAATGCAATTGAATTCAATAAATCTTCCTTTTACTTTGTTTGATATTAAACAATAAACAAATAAGCTTTTGAATTTTTTAAATATTACCCTTATTGTTGTCGTCTTAAACAAAAGGTTTAAAAACAAACGTTGGTGTCTTGTACAAGAGATTTTAGTTCTAAACTGGTCTCTTTATTCCATCTTCGAAAAATAAAAAGCAAGAAAATGTCAAATCCCAGTATTCCAAACAGCCTGCAAACGCCTCGCCTCGCATTGTTTTACTGACGAGGCGTTTAAGATCTTTTTGGACCCCTCTCCGGCTCTCCCCCTCTTGTTTCTTTTTTGACCTATTTTCCGCTTCGTTTCGTTTTCGCTTCGCTTAGGATTTCACCGAGACATGTCCCCCGGTAATTACGCGTGCTTCTCTGATCATGTTATTTTTAAAACATTTAGGTTCCTTTGACGTCTAATGCTCTATTAATTATTTTTTTTGCTATTTTTATTTAGTCTTTCTTAGTTTGAATGTAAGTTCTATTTTTTATAAAATATAAAAAAATTAATAG
>Ga0325410_1006857_pt1 | contig 12494 bp, 10 predicted proteins | sample PopdelMetagenome_16_FD_206182 | JGI IMG/M metagenome (GOLD analysis project Ga0325410, IMG submission 206182) | Populus deltoides microbial communities from Bellville, Georgia, United States - Xylem-PdIQD-R3 | ecosystem: Host-associated > Plants > Phyllosphere > Stem > Wood/Secondary xylem... | reverse complement strand
TGATGGCTATCCACATTACATCCAAAACTAATAATAGTAACAATAACACCCCTTTCGAAAACATTGTTCACCTGCAACACTCATTGCTCATTAAAGTTTATCGTAATTTTTAAACATAATAAGATGATCGATTTATTCAACATATCAAATTTTTAATACAAGTAACCAGTGGTCTCTTCACGTTTTCAAACATGATAAAAAGACAAGTTTACCCTTAAAACCAGAAAAACTAAACCATGCATAAATGAGTTTTTTGTCTTTTCATCCTATATATATATATTTTTTCTATTACTATTTTCATGAAGGGCGATGTGATCTCATTACCCGAGATACAAGTTTGACAAAATAACTTAATTTGACTGGGCTATTATTACTAGAGTTATAAATTTATCGTGTTAACTTGAGTTGTAGTGAATTGATTTTTTTATTTAATTTTATCATTTTATATTTAATGGATTAAGAATTGAACAGTCAGTGGTCATATATTGATCTATTATTATTGTTTTTTTAATCACCTAATTAAAATAAAATAAACTTATTTCATCCTATCATAATTATAATCCTATAATGATTTTTAAAAAGAATATATTTGCAGTGCTTGAATATAATTTTTACCAGAGAAAAAATGATCCTCGGCGTAATGCTGGTCCTTAGCCAGTAAACACTGGAATCTCTTGTTTCCGTATCCTCTCTTCCAATGTCTAAGGTCCACAAGGTTGAGTGACTAAAGTTTAAAATTTAGACAATCAATCACCCACTAGTGTAATTGTAAAGCTCCGACCACTACGATATTGTTTATGACAGGAAAGGAAAAGCAACATGCCCCTCCATGATTTGCAATAGATGGGCATAGAGATAGAGATAAAGGAGGATGTCGGTGAAGAAAGTCTCGAGCACCAGAATTGCTTGGCATGATTCACTGGGCCTCGGAGGGCTTCGATTTTATATCGCCGTGGATTCTGTAAGGGGGCAGAAATATTTCGAAGAAAAAACAGCACTAAAAATGAATAGAAGGGGGGAGGGGCTGTGGAGGAGAGCGCACAGGAAAAACCCAACAAATAGACCGGGAACAAATCTTGTTGGAGATTAGGATTGATGTTTGATTAGATGGACGACCTCTTGTCTTTCTCGACTAGAGGACAGCTTAAATCACGGGGGATTGCGTCCTGGCCTTTTCAGATTCCGATTTGCATAAAATAATTGTTTCATCGAATTTCTAATTATCATCGAGGCATTGGTGATTATCTGTGAAGCAAAGATTCGTTGCACAGTGGAATGCTGCATTATAATGATGTTTTTGCTGTTCACAGTGTAAGCCAATAAAGCACAAATTAGAGGCGAAATCATCCTTTTACAAGGTTATTTCGGTATTGTCAAATTGAACAGGGTTAATTCTGTTATTTTAATTTATTTTTTTTGACAGGGTGAGAAAACTAAATAATTTTTAAAAAGCAAAAGAATTGCCTGACATCGGAAGACTGCATGGTTTTTTTTTTCTTTTTTTAAAAACAATAAAATAACTAAATCATTTCTAATAGCAAGAAGTCCTAAATTTATTGTCTGGAGCTTTTTTTCATTATTTTTTTTTGTTATTAAGAGATAATTTGATAACTTATCACATTTAAGAATAATTAAAAAAAAATAGTTAATGCATGGGTGTGTCCGCGAGGATTGGGCAACACGGTTGGTGACACCCATTTACCGAACATTAGATTCTATAATGACATTGGAAAGTGTTTGGCTTCCTCTCCATCCTTGGACGGTGCGTGTGACCAATATATCGTCAATAACCTTTTCTTGTTTTGTTTTCCTCTCCCCCTCGATTTTTATGTCAAACCCTTCAATTTGTTAGGCTAGCCCTTTAACTTGTTTTTTCTTCAAATTTAATTCATGTTTTTTTTAATTACTATTTGTTTTACTTGAAACAATTTATAAAAATAGAATGTTTTTTTTAATTTTTCATCTATCAAACTTGGTCTGTATTATTTTAATTGCTATTTCTATGTTTCTTTATCCTTTTCTTGATCTATTTCATTTTTTGTACTTTTATTTTGTTTAATATCAATACCAGATTTAGTCTTTATTTTTATGATTACTAATTGTTTTTATCTTTTTTTTCTGATTTATTATATTTTTTAATTTTGTATTTCATTTAATGTTTTAACTAGATTTAGTCCTTATTTTTTTATTGCTATTTTTTAAAAAAAAAATTGGATGAATGAAAATTTTGCTTCGTGATTTTTTCGAGTTTATTTTTTTATAGGGTAACCCGGTCTCATAACCCAAAATACAAGTTTTGAAGATTAACCCGGTTTGACTTCTATATTTTTTTAGTTTTTTTTTTAATTTCATCATTCCATATTATATTGTTGAGCCTTTAACTTTGTAAATTTTGCTGCTTTTTTTTATGAGGTTATTCTAATCTCATATCATGGGTCGTAAATTGGTTAAGTTAACTAGAGTTGACTCAATATTTTTATTTTCACTTTTGCCTTAAATTATTTTGTTTGCGAGCTCCATTTTTTGATTCGGTTTCTTTTATACGAGGTTATCCGGCTCTCGTAAGTTGACCATGTGTTTAGTATGCCGGCTAAAGTCAATTTTTTTCAATCCATCCTTCTGTGTTTGCTTTGATAGTAATTAAACTTTGATTTTTTTTTATAAGACTGTCTCATTCTTATTTAATTTTTATCTTGTTAACAAATAAAATTGTTGAGATTTTTTAAAAATATTTATAGGGTATCTTTTTATAATATTAACAATCATTTTTTTTCTAATTAATCATTATCATTGACCTTTTATTTTACAACCATATTATTAAATTAAATAAGCTTATTAAACCTATTCAAATCAATCATCCCATTCCCAAATTTTTCTTACTCTTTTAAATGCATTGTCTTCACCTAATTTTTTTTTTTTTAATGTTAGGAAAAACTTAATTTGACTTGCTGGAACACCTATCTAGTCCTGGCTAAACTTTCCTAGGGTTGGCACATGGCGTTAGCTTGGAATAGGTTGGAATAGCCAATGCCTAATTTTCCCAAGCCCCCAGATGATGAACGTAAAACAACGTTTTCTAGACCATTGCATAGCGAACTGAGAAATGAAACCCGAAAACAGTGTGAAACACACAACAAGAAACAGTGAAAACTGTTCATCACGAATTCACGAGAGAACAAACACAAAAGATCATTCTTCCATGGAAGCCAGGATTCGTTCCTTGACCCAACTGGGGCAACTCCCCAACACAGGTCCTAAGGTTCCCATTTCAAAACTGGCTATGAGTGGGGGGTTGGGATCATTATGCCACATGAATCTTGATCCAATGATATACCCCAGCGCAGTTTAGGTGTCATGAAATTGAGTTATCTCTGAACCCTGGGCCGCCGGTAACACCTCACCTGTACTTGTTAAGCATTTTGAAAATCAAATGAAAACCACATCTCATTACTCACGGCGGTCTATTCCCCGCACTTCACATCAACGGAGAATGCATAGCTCCATTTATTGAAGGATACAAATGGCACATCATTTACAGTCGAGGTCCGAAGATGCCAACAGATAACATTCATAATGTAATTGATGATGAAAACTGAAGGAACATGGAGGAGAATAATATTGGAACCCTTCTAGTTAAGAAATGATTGGCAAAGTTAGCGTAAGAGTGTAATATGCATCTGGCTCCCCAGCTGAATGCCATTTTCGACTCATGCTTCCTGTCAAGACGATAGAAATGGCCAAGCAACCAAACACCAACCAATGGCAGAGCAACAGGTTATCTCTTACAGTTGCAAAAGCACCACTCATTCACAAAAGCAGCATTGCCTGTCTCTATCACACACCCATCACATGAATCATATAGCTTTGAGATCCTATCGTTGATTCAACATTGTAACATTCTATCGAGGAGAATCTGGACCATTGCATCTATTTTCTATATTTCTTCTTCGATTACAAATTCTAAGAAAAGCCTCCAGAATTTTATTACAATATGCAGACACAAAAGAGTATTGCCACATGAACTAATTAGTTATTTCAACCCCTTAAATAATTTGATATCAGAAGTACGGATCAACAAAATCATATTGAAATTGAATTTCTTAGGTACATGAATCAGAAAAACATCACGGTACATGATGCTTTATGGCATTAGTTTCTCCCATGGAAGAAAAGAGTGAGCCTGAACAACCACAAGAAGAGCAGAGGTTGAAGCTAAAATGGAGCCAAAATTCTACCCTAAACATGTCTTGTATTATTGGGAAAGAAAGTGATCCCTTCTTCATGTATTTGCGGATACCAACAAATATTCCTTGAAAGACAAACCTCAAATTTTGAAGTTTACGAAACAATACCTCAAGAAATGGCTCATTTTGCCTTATGTTCTTTATCTGGTAGGACATTGTTTGGAAGAATAAGTTCAGGGGGGAGTTCACGCACAACACCTAGCATAGAGTCATACTCCTCATCCTTCTTCGCAAACTTTTTGCGAAGAACCTTCTCAAACTCAATCTCATCAAAAGGCTTTGCATTCTCAGCTGCATGAACCTGTGCAAGGTTTGAGTAGTTGGTGGCTGACTGGGCAATAAAGGCTATCTCTTCATCAGTCAACTTCCTCAAAAACTTTGCAGGATTGCCTCCCCACACCTGCATACATTGCAAACAACTGAAGCTGGTATTTCTGTTTACTTTCAGCATATCTTATAAAGATTCACATATGCAGTATGAACAAACACATTCTCCACATACTTATCTGTTTAACATCAAACTGTATTATAATGTCTGATACTTTTGGGTTTAGAAGTGTTTGGAAGTTCATTCTTCTCATTTACATCTCTAATTGTTAAATGTTTAAACTTTAAAGTGTGTAGGAAGACCTACAGTCAGTCTCTACAAATAGATGTCAATATCCTTGATGCATCCAATTCGAGACAAGTCTGAAGCATATGATGAACAGCTAAAAATTTATAAATTCAGAAAAAAAGCACCTTCAAATTCTTAGAGAGAGAGGGAGAGTTAGCTGACATACCTCTCCAGTAGGGATCCTTGTATTCTGTCTCACAAGAGCTCCAGCAGCAACCATAGCATGTTTCTCAACAACAACACCATCAAGAAGTGTTGCTCCCATACCGACAAAAGCCTCATCCTCAACAGTACATCCATGTACAACAGCACTGTGACCTGCCCAGTTCAAATTTAAATTCATTAAGCAAATTTTGAAAGCATCACACATGACCACCTAATTGCTCCTAGCTAAACATATGACCTCCATAATAATGCTCACCTACAGTAACATTGTCCCCAATGATAGTTGGTAGCACCTTCCCACTTAGATTAGATTTTGCCACATGCACAAGGGAGTTGTCTTGTATATTAGTTCCAGATCCAACACTGATGCTGTTGACATCACCTGCCCACCAAAATAAGTTCATGGTCATTGCAAAAGCCAAAAACAACAAGGACAGCTCTTTGTAGAATTTTAATTCTTAGGCCCAAAAATTACATCCACTTGAGCATATTTGAAGGGGAAATTCTAGATTAAATGCATCAAATATAAGTGGTATAAAATCTTACCTCTCAACACACATCCATACCAGATGGATGATCCTTTTCCAACTTGAACATCCCCAATTACAGAGGCGCTGGGAGCCACAAATGCATCCTTATCAACTACAGGAGCCTTGTCAAATATGTTCATTAGAGTTCGATGCCTGGACACTAAAACACAAGAAATGATTAATGTGGTAGATACTTAGACTCGATTCGCATACAAAACGATGAACAGTATGTTGATTTTGAGACTATGAGGTCATTTAGAGACTTAGAACTAATAAATTAAATGAATTGATGCACATTTTGTTTATAAATGATCACTTTTCATTTGATATGCAGTATATTATTTATCTTTCATAATGCCATTTTCATTTGTTACTGAATCTCATGGTTCTGATCCCAAAAATGGGCTTTCCAATTCATGACTCAAATCTTGATTTGACAACCATCCGCCATAGCTAATGACAAGCTAGACCAGCATAACCCAAATTATATTCCTTGATGTTAATAATAAGAATCATATTGAAAGGAGATAAAAGAAAAAAAAAACAAAAAAGGCTAAACTACTTGTTTAGTTGATGCACAAATAAGGAACAAATGACTCGATTCAAAGGCAGATGAAAAGAAGAGATTGGACTATGAAACATGTAGTTAGCGGGCATCAAGGCAGATGATACCGAGCAAGAGAATTAAAATGCTTAAACCAGTCTTGAATGTGTGATGTATTCGTGTCACTTCTCTGACAGGATGGAGTTCATGAGAGTGTCCCATGTGCATCACAGAGCTATCTTCCAAAGCACTCCATAACCATTATGGAATTTAACCAAATGATCCAATTCATAGCAAACTCATATTCATTATTCCCTGGGTATACTATAAAATAAAAGTTTCCATGATAGTTTGAGCACATGCAACATAAAACCACAAGCACTCGTGAGGAGGAGTTATTTCATCCAAGCAATAAGAGAAAAGGTAAGAAAGTGGATGGAAAATCACAGTAATTGCAAAACTAATATTTTTTCAGTAATAACAGAACAAAAGGGAGGCAAGTATTCGGGATGAAATTCACTTTATAAAGAAAACTTTCAAAACCCTATCGGTTAAAACCAATTGCTCCTGCATCTCATTAAAGTGGCATCTTTAACAATAACAATCACAACCTCAAATTATACAGCTATATTCCGAGAAACTAAACTATCCTCATCAATAATAAGCCAGCCCAATCTAAAAAACCATGCTACAACGACGACAAAAAGTTATTATTATCTAAACTTTCACTATCAAATCTATGAAATGCTCACATTCACAAAGATTAAGCGAATAAATAAAACATTTCTCCAAAAAAACCAAATTAGCAAACTAGCTCCGCAAATTATAAAATTATCTACGCTGATTCGAAAACAGAAAACACGCAAATAAATTCGTAGTAAAAATGCGAGCTGCGGTAATTAATTATATGATCTAATTAGATAAAATGAAGCTATAAAGAGATTTAATTAGGATCTAGGGTTTACAGAAATGCTAAGCTTGCTTACGTTGTTCTTGGAAGTAGTAGTTGCCTTGAAGGCGGCCTCCCAGACGATCAAGAGCTTGGCCGGTCTCGCGAATCCAGAATCCGACGGTGTATATGGCTCTGCCTAGGGTCCCCATCTCCTACTCCTTGTTTGATCAAGTGGTTATTGTTCGTTGGTTTCACTGCGACAGGAAAGAGAAATTTAGCTCGGTGCTGGTCTGTGGGGTTTTTAAGAAAAATGATACTGTGAGGGTAGAGTGGGATGTAGCCGAGACTTTGGAGGGTAAATTTGGCTTTTGATCCATTATTAAATTACAAAATGGTCCCTGACACTCAGCTGCAGCGCTGCTCTCCAAGGATCACAATTTATATCAATTACAAAATGACTCCAATTGTTTTGGAGTCGTGCTTATTGAATTTCACTTGCCGGGCTTTATATCATAGCTATCAAGCAAGGCCCAATCGCCTAACGGAAACCTCCTCTCAATTTTATTTATTTCATTAATAGTGTGCACGGAAAAAGAGCTGAACCGAGTAATAAAAACAAATCGAAGAAAATGAAAAAAATAATAATTAAAAAGGCCAAATAGAGAGAAAAACATAAAAACCCATAAAATCTTCGGGCCGGTTCTTGGCCACACTTTCATTTGTATCCAGGCAGAGGTGGTTTAGTGAAAACATAGGAAGGAGACTGGGATTGAAAATTGAACTGATCCTACAAAAAGAAGAGACTGGGATCAGGATCGGGCTTTAACGCGAGCCGAAATCGCCTGTCCAAGCAGTCACTTGGCTGGCTACGTTCAGTCCCAAGGAGACCCTGGCTCGGTCCATAAATAGTTCCTAATAAAACGACATAAGAAGGGCACGTTCTGATGGGTTGATTAGGCGCGCGCCTGCAACTGGCACGCGAAATGTCCATCGTTCAGATGCTAAACGCATTTTAAGCTTTAAAAAAAGTACAGAGAAAGAGAAGGTAACAAAATCAGCGATCGCTTCATCACCGATAGATCACCTTCTCACCGTTCGCTTTCCCTAATTGGATCCTCACCTGTTTCAAAATCCTAACTCTCTCGAGGTTAGCTTTCATGGTCTCTCTTTATGTATGCTATTATTATATTTATGATTCACTCGATCAATTTAAGCAAAAAGAGAAACAGGTTTTTAACGATTCTTGATTTCATTTGTTTAATTTCTGTTTGGTTTCCGAGAAATCAAAAAACAATAGAAAATGCTTAGCTAATTCTATATCTCAATTAATTTATTTTTTTGCCTAGTATTTGAATTATTCTCCGCGTTTATAGTTATCATTTACGCATGTGATTAAAAAAATAAGAAGAAATTTAACGATTCTTGATCCTCTTTTTTTTTATTATTTTGTTATTGAAGTTGTGTTGTTTTGAAGAAAATAACTGAAATGATTATTGCAATTAAGCTAGCTTGAGCCCTAATTAATTCAAGTTTTGTAGAAGATTATTGATTTTGTTTTGGATCTGCAGGAGAAATTAGAATATAGTAATTGATGGAAGGAAATGGTGGTGATGCTGCCAATGTGGTGGGACCTGTTGCGAAGTGGAGAAATGATTTCTCTCGGGCATTCCAGTACTATCTTGACCGATCCACTCCTCATCCGATGCAGAGGTGGCTTGGAACTCTTGCGGTTGCAGCAATTTATGTGTTGCGTGTTTTCTATGCTCAAGGGTTTTACATTGTGTCTTATGGTCTTGGGATTTATATCTTGAACTTGTTGATTGGGTTTCTGTCACCCAAGGTTGATCCTGAACTTGAAGTTTTGGATGGGGCTTCTTTGCCAACTAAAGGATCGGATGAGTTCAAGCCCTTTATCCGCCGCCTTCCTGAGTTTAAGTTCTGGTAATCAAGATTTTCTTTTGTAGTATAGTAGATGGTTCCATTTGTTTTGGTATATTAGCTAGTGTTTGGGTGGAATGCCTGAATAGGTTATGCAATTGATTTTCCAGCATGTTCTTTGTACTCCAGCATGTTTTTGGTGTTCGTGCTGGTATTAGTTTCCATTAATATTTATCTGTCAGGCTTTATTTATCCTTACAAGCAGGTGTCATTTTTTTGTCCTGCATGGGTTTTGCTTATGATTGCTTTGTCCATTTTAATCTTGAAGCATAGGATATCAGAAATACTATTTTGATTAAAGTGTAAAAATCTAAAAGTTAGTATGAAGTGCTGCTTTCATCTGCTGCTGGTGTGGTAGGAAATTTAGTTGGAGAACACTCAGTGTTACATAGAGATTTAGCACTTTGCATTTTGTTGACCCTATACATGCCAGTTATAATTTCTGTGGAATATTATTAATGTTTCATGGCGTTGGTGTCATTAATGCCGCATGATTTCTACACTTGGAATATGTATTCTGTATCAGATAATAAATTCAAAAGGGTATTAACACGAGGCATGGATGTGGACAATCCATATAACCTCTGGTGGATTGAAACCAGTTTGTTGCCAACAAAACACACATTACCATAATTTGTTTGATTATTGCCATCTTTGTTTGCTAGCTGTTGTTGGCATAAATTATACTCTGTAAGAGCTGATATTAGAAGGGTACTCTTTTTTTTTTCTTTTTTCTTTTTCCTTTTTTTTTTTTTGGGGGGGGGGTCTTGAAAAAAAGTTATACCTTTTGGCTTTTCAACATCACACTGACTGAGGAACTAGAAACTATTGCTAAGAGGCTTGAAAAAGGTTTATAAAAATCCTATTGGCATGGGACCAGCTGCATATGCAAGTTGACGAGGAAAGATTACAAAGAGCTTTAATAACAGACATCGTAGGTTAATTAGTCAACAAGAAGACAATATTGTTGGTAAGCTTTAGTGGCCCTAGATCTTGCAAGGCAGGAAGAAGATACACTTTGTCTCAGTCTGATCAACATCATTTATTCTGACAGAGCCCCATTCTAAGATGTTACTGAATGAACAGAATCCATCTCACACTTTGCACTCTGACCATATCTTATTTTCTATGAATTCCAGACCCCAAAAATGACTTGTTTTTTTGGTTCTGCTTTCAGGTATGCCATCACCAAGGCTTTTTGTGTGGCCTTCCTAATGACCTTCTTTTCTATATTTGATGTCCCTGTTTTCTGGCCCATATTACTCTGCTATTGGATTGTTCTGTTTGTCCTCACAATGAAGCGCCAAATCATGCACATGATGAAGTACAAATATGTTCCATTCAGCCTAGGAAAGCAGGTAAGAGCTTTGGAGAGTTTTGTTGTAACCACCCCTCTTCTCTCCCTTTTGCTACCATCTTCTATATTCTCTTTCAGTCGTGGTAATTGATGGCTGGTTTTCTTCTTTTTTTTTTGTTTGAACACACAAATCACAAATGGAGTTAAAATGCACATTGGATGTTTCCTTTTCTTTTTCCAGTTAAAATGCGGTAACTCCTTTCCTTTTGTTTTTTTGCAGAGGTATGGCAAGAAGAAGTCTGATGCAAGCAGCAGTGGCTTGATGAGGGACTAAGCTATGACATGTCCTGAAGCCTTCCAGATGTCTTGCTTTTAATTTTTTGAAGGTTTTCCTGTCTACGTCAAGTGCCATATGCAAAACTCAATAGGATTTGAAAATTTCATTTTGTTTTATATTTTTAGTTGTAGCAGTCACTAGCATGACTTTACAATCACACATTTTCTGCGTTAGCTGGAGGTATTCCTTTATACATTAGAATTCTTCTAGTATTCTATTTTTCTAGTCTAATGAATCAATCGTGCTTGATGGTGAGCCGGCCTACTTTGTTTAGTATTTGAAGATGCCTGAGCTGTCAGTGTGTGAATTGATGTTTGAGCTGTGCATTGATTGAGAAAATCCCACTTGTATGATTTTGAACCAATGGCGAGACCTGGTTGGATTCTGTATTCATCTCACTGACTACAGTTTATATGTATGAATCAAAATTCGTTTTCAACTTCAACGCAAATTGTAAAATTTTCAGATCACAATTTCCCACCTTCTTCCTCCCCTGTTCCTTACACATCCGCTGACCATTTCGTTTCCTTGGATGTTGTGTGTTCTAAAATGACATTCCATATATTTTTTTTAATTTTGAAGTTGCAGAAATCGATTAAATTGCACTGTTTGTGCTTTGCTGTCCCTTGCAGTGACTTGTGTGAATGGATTGTATTTGGATTCAATGTTTCAAGTTTCAACTGTATTTGAATCATGATCATCTTGATTTAATATGTGGTTAATATTATACAATCAGCATTTGTTCGGAATGCTCTAAATTGGTTTTACGTTAAGGTTTTATCAATACCATAAAAAGCTAGGCGTGAACCTAACCAAAAGCACAAAAAGGATCAAACTGGGTCAAGGCTTGTTCAGACTGGAATCCATGTAAACCCAATGCGAAGCCGAAATGGTCCACCAATTTGTCTCTTGCGGTTCATCTGCTGATCTACATTCATGGATTCATTCTGTTGGAGGTCAGATTCCTTGCAGTCTCTCTCCTGGGGACAGCCAGAAGTTTGCTTGAAGTTTCCTCGGCGAATCACCAATTCTGACCTCGTGCTGCCCCGAAAACGAGTGTGAGCAACACTGAATCACAAGGGAGAAATTAGCTAGTGTAGCCATGAATCAGCAAGGAGCCAAAGCCGATTGAAGAAAAAAGTTACTCACGACATGGTCAATTTGAATAATTGAATATCTCAAGCCATAATCATATTCTCAGATATCACCTGGCTGCTCCATTGCTAGACGGCTAGAATGAGTGGGGGTGAAGTACAAAATACCACAAAAGCAGGCTTGGCACGTATGTATTGGCTAGGGCCATGGCAATGATGCCAGATGGAAATGTCTAATCATGTACCAACTTGTATATCAAATCTCCAACAACTGAATAGCAGACGTCTCGAATATGTTATTTTGATACTAATTGACTTTAAAATTGAAAGACAAATGTATAACAAATTGGAGCAGTACTTTGCTGAATTTTATATTGACAACGTTTCTCGGACATGGCCAGCTAATTGTAGGCATAGAAACTCTCCCTCTATATCTGCGATAGAATCTCAAATAATATCGGACTGTACCACTGTTCCCCTACAAATGACTGGGAGAATTTTTCTAGTGATTTTCTTCTTCTGGGCTCTCCTCGCAATTGTCACCCCTACACTTGTTCTCTTATCAGAATCTTCAAAACCTTACTTGGATTTAAATGGTAAGGATTTCTTAACATTTTTATGTTAGGTGAGTTGTTGAGCCTCATTTCTTGAATCTGTAGAACTAATAGTAAGTTGCATTTTTTTTTTCTTAAGATGTTGCAGTTGAGAAAAAGGGTGGGGTGCTGAAGCCTAGGAGAATGATGGGGTACTTGGAGAAACAACCGAGAATAGAAGAAATAGCTCTGGCATCAATATTGCAGGCACCGACACCAGCTCCAGAACCAGAACCAGAACCAG
>Ga0325410_1006852_pt1 | contig 12498 bp, 9 predicted proteins | sample PopdelMetagenome_16_FD_206182 | JGI IMG/M metagenome (GOLD analysis project Ga0325410, IMG submission 206182) | Populus deltoides microbial communities from Bellville, Georgia, United States - Xylem-PdIQD-R3 | ecosystem: Host-associated > Plants > Phyllosphere > Stem > Wood/Secondary xylem... | reverse complement strand
TTTTGCGCCTCATACAAAAAAAATCACGCATTCTATATGGTACAAACAAATTATCTATGAGTAAATGACAAATGAAATTATAATATTTGGAATAGAAAAATTATCTTGATTTCGATGTTACCTAGTTGCAGCGTGATTCTCCCAAACCCTCCTCACAACATTATCATTTGCTTTATCCCACTCAAATTTAGCCTTGCAATAAAAATTTATACAAAGAAAAATTTCAGTAATTTCAATAAAGTAAACGAATTAACATAATAAATAGTAAAATTTTAAGTTAATACTAACCTTAAATCTTAAAAACCATCCATCAACATGTGGTTTCCATTCAGGATGTTTGGAAACCTAATTCCATTGAAACAATAGAATTTTCATCGACAATTAAAATGCCGATGTTATTATTTGGGTAACCTTAATGTTTGTGAACCTAAAATTGGATAAATTTAATGAAATATCATTTGTTCATAAATTGTTAAACATAAACCAACTCAAAGCAAAACAAAGTTACATTGAAAGGTCATCCTTTCACTACGCCTCATACTTGCGGGTGAATGGATTCCACTGTAAAGGGACCCCCTCTCTACGTTGCAACATCGCACTTGAAAAGGCAGCATCGTGAGTTGATGCATGTGCTTCAGGTGCCTTTTTTGGTCGACGCCTAATGACTCGTGGTTGCCATTATCACTACTAGAAGAACTAGTAGGGATCCTGCACTCACGACGAGCAATTGATTTTCTTTTAGGCATCTACATAAATTGACCCAAAAAAAATTAACAATTTCAATTTTTTTAATAAAAATTTGGCAGCACCTCCCCTGTATAGTAGCCTACCTAAAATTTTTAATCCTGCAAATAGACAACATGTATAACAAAAACCAGTTGATTTTATTATATTTCTACCAATAATTTTGAATAATTCAATTTCATATAAAATTCTCATTTTCTACATGATAATATTTTTAATCCTAAATTGACAAGAATTTATTTTAAATGGAATACATACAATATAATAATTAAAACTAATCCTACGCATTTAATTAAATATTAACAACAAAATGAAAAAAAAAGGAAACAACACAAAATAATGAAAAATTATTGCAATAACAACTAAAATTCAACACAACTATTACTTCATAAAATTATAAAATAAAAACAAATAATTGAACAAAAATAGAAAAAAAAATAAAAAATAATACAAAAACAAATAATGAATGAAAAATTCTTACCTTAATGACGTGCTTAATTTCATAGTTGAAATAGGTGTGGTAATATATATATATATATATATATATATATATATATATATATATATATATATATTTTTTTTTTTTTTTTTTAAAAAACCTTAGAAAAAAAGAAAAATAAGAAGAAAATACTTCAAAAAATTTACCTAAAAAACACATTTGATTGTGTTAAAAGAAAAAAAGCTTGATTTCTAGCCTTGATGTTTGAGAGATGGAATAGAAAGGCAGATTAGTGAGGAGAGAATCAAAGAGAAAATTATATGATTTTAAGCTAAGAGAAAAAAATAAAAGTGATTTCATTTATGAACAGAATTACTGACATGCTATTAAATATTATTATTTTTAAATATTTCATTGGTGATTTCATTTATAAAGCCTCTTTGAAATTTTTTATTCGCATTAAAAATTTCACAAAACCCCTTCAGATTTTTTAATTTCATCTGTAATTCTATCAGTATTATAGCAAACAGTTAGTTAGAAATGCATTAATTACCAGCATGATGGAATTCTATCGGGAAATTGTAAACCATGTGAAAATACAAATCTATCCCTGTAGGCCAATTCAAACGGTTTTTTTAGGGGTGAAAATATAATTCTACTATTATAATTTATAGTGAATCATGCCTATTATACAATGCTTTTCTCACACGAAATAAATTCCGTTAATTTTGTTTTTTTAATGTATCAAAAGATAATATCAACCCATGAACATATAATTATTGCTAAAAAAGCAACTAGAAAGAACGACTTCACCCCTAGAGAGATGCTTTGAGAATTTTTATTTCAAGAGCAATAGAGTCATAATTAAGTGGAAATCCCCTTTTAAGGATACTGAAGTAAATTCATTGTATAAAAAGTTTATAAAAAGATAAAAATACACCTCAATAATTATAAAAGGACAAATAAATTCTATAAAAATACAAATCTACCCCAATAGTCCAGTGCAAATGGGTTTTTTAAGGGATGAAAAGATAATTTCAAAATTATAAAAGGACAGATAGGTTATGTTGATTTTCACTAGCCAAATCTTGCAACCAACTTCAACTCTTTCCTTCGTCTCCGATTTAATACTGTTAATAGTCACTGTATTGTACTGTTCTGTCACATTAACCCCTGCACTATTAGAATATGCAACCAAGTCCTTAACTTTAAGTTTTTGACGAGTATATCCTTTTATCAAATTCCAGCCAATTTTACTATTAATTATCATGTACTAAATAAATGCTTAATTTTAAACTCTCACATTGTGATTCATTATTAATCAGTCCTAAGGAGTAAGATATTTTATTTTCTCTAGTACACTTAATTTAGATTTAAATGTAAGAAATTCATTATATCATGCAATATATAGGTTTTATAAGTTACAAGATAAATGATAAATCACTAAAATATCCAAGATAATTAAAATAACCTGAATTAAAATATCCAAGATAAAAATTAAAAAAAAAATACATTATACTTTTTTTAAGATCAACAATTCTCTGTGTAATTTCTTAGAAGTTTGTACTTAAGTTATATGGACTTGAATTAAAACTTAATAGACAAATGCATTAAAATAAGTTTAAGAAACAAGGAGCTTAATTGCAAATAATTAATAGTTGAAGGCTTAATATGATAGAACTAACATAGTACAGGAATTAAAAATATCATTAATAATTTAAAACACCTTATCCTCTTTCTTCTGACTCTACCACCTCATCACCTACACGCTACACCCAATCTAATCATATAAAGCTTCAACAAAAAAAAAAAAACCCTTTAAAATCCCTAAATCCCCCATTTTGATCTAAGAAACCCAACGAATCCAAATCATGGGAACCGAAATAACAGAGCCGTTACTAGTCGACTCCAAGGACACAATCAACACCGTTGACTCTACAGAAATCATTCCAGAATGGAAGGATCAGATCACGATCAGAGGGCTGGTAGTGAGCGCTGTATTAGGAGTACTATTTTGTATCATCACTCACAAGCTGAATTTAACGGTGGGGATTATCCCGTCGTTGAATGTAGCAGCTGGTTTGCTTGGTTTCTTTTTTGTTAAATCATGGACTGGATTCTTATCCAGGTTAGGCTTTTCTGTTTCTCCTTTTACCAAACAGGAGAATACCGTTATCCAAACTTGCGTCGTCGCTTGCTATGGCCTCGCCTTTAGCGGTAACCGCCGTTACTTTGATATATAGATACGGTTATTAGTGTACATAGAGGTTGATAATTATTTCATTTTTGTTAATAATTTAATAATTTTAGATCAGGTTAGCTAATTAATTTTATTGTTGTAATTTATTGATAATTGATGATTAGTTTGTTAATCCATTCTTTGAAGAGGAAAGAGGAGGTTAGGATAGTTAATTTTGTTAGAATTACATTTTTTTTAACTGTACTTGATTTTAATGGTGACAGGAGGATTCGGTTCGTATTTGATTGCTTTGGACGAGAAAACATATAAATTGATCGGTACAGATTACCCTGGGAACCGGGCCGAAGATGTTAAGAATCCGGGATTGGGGTGGATGATTGGATTTTTGTTTGTTGTTAGTTTCCTCGGGCTTTTTAGTCTTGCTCCGCTTCGTAAGGTAGCTTTAAACATCGTTCTTTTTGAGATTTTTGAAGAATATGCTACTGCTAGTATGTTAAAATGGCGATATGTTACTGAGAATCATCTTGTATCCGTTTGTTTTTGTTCGATGTTGTTTCAATTAAACTGCTACTTGCATCTATTCTTGGATACATATTGAGTAGTTTCTTGACATTTGCAACAGATTTTGGTGGTTATGACCGCATAAAATCTGAAAAAGACTTACTTGTGCTCGAACTGTTCCACGTATACTATTACTCTTGTGGCGTGTTAGTGGGAACCATGATTATAAGTCTAATTGATTCTCATATTCTCATTATATTTTGTGATGAATTGATAGGTTATGGTCATGGATTATAAGCTTACATATCCCAGTGGTACAGCCACAGCAATGTTGATAAATAGCTTTCACACAAACACAGGAGCAGAACTTGCTGGGTGAGTGCTGGGTGTGTCAAGTTCGTCATTATTTTGTAGGTCTTATATGGTGTCTCTTGATTTAAAGTTGCTGGAAGATGTTATTAGAAAATATCAAAATCAGTGAAGAAAATTTAAACAATTCTGGAGAAAATGTATAAAGAACGAGATTTGTTTGTCTGTAGGATTATCAAAGAACATGAATGGTACTGCCGCATACTAAGTAAATCTAATAATCATGATTTTTTCTCTCTAAAGTTTATGTTTTTTTTTTCCTTTTTTGGCTGCTACAGTTTGTTGAGTGGTTTGGTAGTCAGAATAGCTGAATTGACAAAAAGTGAGTTTCCTAATTTATATTTATTTTTAATGACTTTTAACAGGAAGCAAGTCAGTTGTCTTGGAAAGTATTTAAGCATAAGTTTGGTTTGGAGCTGCTTTAAGTGGTTCTTCAGTGGTGTTGGGGATTCATGTGGGTTTGATAATTTTCCCAGCCTTGGTTTGATGCTATTCAAGAACACGTAAGCATTTAATGACATGCATGTTGTTTGGACAGTGAATTACATTTTGGTTGGGTTGCTTTGTTGAGGAACTTTGAGAGCTATTTTCTTCTTCTTCTTCTTCTTCTTCCTTTTCCCTGGATACAAAATTGAAGTTCAGCATTGCTGTATCAATGGTTTATCAGTGATGTTACTGGTTTCTCACACGACTCTCTTTATGCAGGTTTTTCTTTGATTTCAGTCCAACTTATGTTGGATGTGGCCTTATTTGTCCTCACATAGTCAACTGCTCAGTTCTTCTTGGGGCCATCATCTCATGGGGTTTCCTCTGGCCCTTCATTTCCCAACATGCTGGGGTCTGGTATCCAGCTGACCTCAGTAGCAATGATTTTAAGGGTCTTTATGGATACAAGGTATGGAGAATAACCATTTTTATTCTGAAACACATCCACAAGTTTCAACAAAATGACTTAACTGTAAAAGGGTTTTGACTTTGCATGGCTTGGCATCTTGAGGTTTTGCCTTAAGAGGATGTAAGCCACCACATTAATTTTTTGCATGCTATATATGGATTACTACTACTGCCGGAGCAACATACAAGTTCCTGAAGTTTATAAACTTCAACTTTCACGTGTATTTATTTAACATGCTGAAATTATTGGACTTGGTCTCTGATTAATGACAATGACTGTGACTCCTCCACCTTGTATTGTATATTCACTCTTCAGTCCTTCCCCCATTGTGGCTCCTCAGTCCTCACATAGACCTGGTCCATCCACTGTTCATCACTAGTATTGGGCTTGTTGATGAATAGTCTGTTATTGAATTTGCTTGCATGGCTGTGCCTTGGGGATGTTGTCTGAAGGAGTTTCCTTTCACACTGTTTGCAGGTTTTCATAGCAATTGCCCTTATCCTTGGGGATGGTCTTTATAATTTGATCAAGATAATTATCATAACTATCAAGGAAATGTGCAACAAAAGCACCATGCAGAACCTTCCAATTGTCAGTGAGGTTCAAGGTAATAATTCATACAGTCTCCATCTGTGAAACGTAATCACGTGATCTTGTTACCAATAGGCCTTCGGCTTAGTGGTAGGCTGGTCGTGGCCCCTTGGTAAAAATTAAAAAACCGAAAGATCTTGTCTCATCTGCCATGTTTCTCAAATGTGTCTGGCATTTATCAAGTGTGCTCATGTTTGAACTATTAACATAATGCTGAACTGCTATCTGAACAATTCTTTTGCTCCCAAATTTGTTTTGAGAAAAATTGGCTAGTTCAAGAAACTGCTCGAGTTGTAGAAGTGTAGTTTCTCCTTCCGGAAGAATCTCTTGTCTTCTGCACCAATTATTGTCATTAACATCCTTCAAGTTTTGTGTCTGTGCTGAACATCATGCATGATTTTTTTGTAGCACAAGCATATCCTGAGGTTATTAAGTTCAAGAGATGAATTATAATTACTCTCTCTGTCATTGCATTGATATTTTGTTAAATAGTGATGCTGTATTTAACAATGTTCAATTATTTTGATCAATATACTTGCTGAGAAACATGTGCTGTTGATTTTTGGGAACCGCAGTCTGACTAAAAGATTGGTCCCTATGTGACCAAAACAAAACAAGATCTGTCCCTAAATGTTACCTAATAAACAATAACTTATTGGATTCTTATATTGTTTCCTGAGTTCTGTTACAAAATGATTTTTGAGACATCTGACTTTACCTGCATTGAACAGTACTTTCATATCTAAATCTATCAGCGATGCTTTTTATTTCTCTGGCCCTACTAAAGCTTAATCTTCATCATACTGATTTCATGTAGCAATTACTGAGACTGCCATTTTCATATGATAATATTTATGCATTGTCGGCATTTTCCTTCATCAACAGTTGCGTATAGTTAGTATCATCTTCAACATGTTAACTTTTAGTTGCATGCCCTCTTTCTTGTTTGAATATAGCTGTTTTGTGTTCGGGAATAATTGTTTTTATGCGTCACTTGGCAGATAGTGAGACTTCCAAATTGCTACTGGAGCAAAGAAAAAGAGACGAGGTATTTCTGAAAGATAGGATACCCACCTGGTTGGTGGCTGCTGGATATGTCGGTCTGGCTGCAATATCAACCGCAGTGATTCCAGTCATCTTTCCACCACTGAAGTGGTATTTGGTTCTCTGTTCATACATTATTGCCCCTGCTCTTGCCTTCTGCAACTCCTATGGAACTGGACTGACAGACTGGAACTTGACATCAACCTATGGAAAGATCGGTCTTTTTATCATTGCTTCACTGGTTGGTTCCGATGGAGGAGTTGTAGCTGGGCTAGCAGCTTCTGGGGTGATGATGTCCATTGTCTCCACCGCGGCTGATCTAATGCAGGATTTCAAGACTGGTTACCTCACTCTATCATCAGCCAAGTCTATGTTTGTGAGCCAGTTGGTAGGAACAGCCATGGGTTGTGTCATTGCTCCACTGACTTTCTGGTTGTTTTGGAGTGCTTTTGATATCGGAGACCCTGATGGTCCTTACAAAGCTCCATATGCCGTGATATTCAGGGAAATGGCTATCTTAGGTATTGAGGGCTTCTCAGAGTTACCCGAACATTGCCTGGCATTATGTTGCGGATTCTTTGTAGCTGCTCTAGTTATCAACCTTCTAAGGGATGTGACTCCCAAGAAGATCTCGCAGTTCATTCCTATTCCAATGGCCATGGCAGTCCCATTTTACATCGGAGCTTACTTTGCAATTGACATGTTTGTTGGGACAGTGATATTGTTTGTATGGGAGCGAATAAATAGGAAGGACGCTGAGGATTATTCTGGGGCGGTCGCTTCTGGTTTGATATGCGGTGACGGGATTTGGACAATACCATCAGCAATTCTCGCTATTTTTAGGATCAACCCGCCCATCTGCATGTACTTTGGGCCTTCTTTGAGTGGGTGAGCAGGGAAACCTCTGCCTGTGCTGTATGTATTGTAGCTATACCTTCTTTGAACTGAAATACTTTATTTCATTCTGTAAATCTGTATGTTATATTTGATTGTTCAAGTATATCGGGCATGGCTTGAGATAAAATAAAAATAAAAAATGATGAAAAATCTGATTTTCATGTGAGATGTGTTTGCCTCACTTAAAAAATGGTTGAAAACAAGGTTCTGATAAAATTCCCTTTTTTCTCAAGGACTAAATAATTTTTTCGGCAACAAATTAGTCTTTGAACAGTAACAAATGTTGCAGGGGTCGAGCATCTTTCCTTCCCCGCAAGTAAACATGTTTGTGACCGGTTTTGGGGTTGGCTTTACATACTCTTCGAGGGAAAAAAAAAAAACTAAAAGGTGTGGTAGAAGTACAGTGGCAAAGGTGTGATTTAGGATTATAGTAGTGGAATTTTGTTTTTGTCCTTAAAAAAATGATTTTAACTGACCTTGGGATTAAATAGTTTTTTCAAGTAGTTCATTTGTCATTATAGAATTATTAAAGGCTATCCTGGTCTTTTTATAATTTTCTTACACAATAAAATTAATTGAATATCCTTAAAAGAAAAAAAATACAATGGCTTAAAGACATATTTTGATTTTTACTTTTTAAAGAAGAATATAATGAACCAATTCTCATTAGAATCAAAATTCTTTAGCTTGGCTTAAGGGCTTTTTATGTAATTGTATAAAGGTTTTTTAGATAATAATAATTTGATCCTAGAGACAATATGGTAGTATAATAAATGAAATAAAACAAAAAAGTTCTGTAACGCAAAAGTCAGTCACTCTGTCATCTTTTTTTTTTATAGTCAAAACCGTTCTTCACCGTATTATTTGACTCGTCTTAGTGTCCTTTTTCTTTTTAGACGGCACATGCATTGCGACTCCATCCAGTTTAGCACTGGTTTGGTTTTCTTTTTTTCTTTTATTTCTTTCCTCCACTAAGATTTGCATGACGCTCCTAAAAAAATTCACAACAACCCTTTAATTTATTTTCTCTTTAAATTTAGTTTATATTCTTTTAATTGCAATTTCTTTTATTTGAAACAATTATTTCAAATTAGAAATTATTTGCAATTTCACCCTCCAATTTTTTCATCTCTTAGATTTTGGTCCATAATCTTTTGATTGTTATTTTTTTTATTTGAGAAGATTTATAAAATTGATTTTTTTTTGTGATTTCATCCTCTATTTTTTTTATCAGGTTTGATCTTCATTCTTTATATTACTTTTTTTTTTGTTGCTATGACAAGTTTTTTAGATTGTGTTTTTTTCTTGATTTTATCCTTTAATATTAAATTAGTTGGGAATTAGGCTTCTTGATTGAATCCCAGTTTGAGATTTTACGGGTTATGATTTTGAAAGATAAATCTGGGTTTAGAAGATTTATTCGAGTTTACTAGGTTTTTAATGTTATTAAATTAGGGTTGCTTTTTTATGTTATTAAATTGACCGAATTTATTAAACCCAGTTGACTCAATAACCCGAGTTGAGAATTTCTTTATAAATCCTAGCATCACCTTGAATTTATTCTTCTTATATTCAGAAAAATTTAGTTTGGCCCACGATGTTGCACCACCGGCCAATAATATAAGCTTTTTTGGGTTATTTTTTTAAATTAATTTTTTATTTCATTTTCAGCTTTTGATATTTGACTTATTATAATTGAGGTTTTTAATTTGTTTTGACGTGGATTGTATATATTTATCATGATCTCATATTGTATATGTGGGTTTCATAGATTAACTATTTATTGGCCCCTGATGATTAAATATACTGTTGTTTTAATTTATTTATTTTTAAAATATACTGTAAAATATATCACCATCTAATCTAAGTATTTCAACGATACTCCGACCATCATCGTACGTTAAATTTTTTAACATCCTAATAGTTTTCTTTTTAAAGGTGAAAGAAAGAAAATCCGCCCTACCGCGAAGGGCGGGACAAAAAGCTAGCGAGAGCTGTGAACTGGCAATGAAAAGTCCAAGTGAAAAGAAAAGATGCTGCCATCACCACATGCTTAAAAACAAGTTTCCGAAAATGACTGAGCCACTTGTCGAGATTGATGCTTGCTAGCAGCAGCCTCTGGGTTTTCTTCGTCTAATCAGCGGAACAATTGTAGCCGTCAACATTGGATGTTTTCTTTCAAGTTTGGTAATTGCCAACCAAACACTTGTTTTATGCCTTTAAATATTTTTTGCTGCTTTTGGTAAAGCATATCTGAATACTCAAGAAGGCTACTTGTTTTGAATACTTTATTACCATGAGACATCATTGAGCACAATAATGATACACTCTATCTGCTCTCTTTTCTTTAATTTACTTTTCTTTTTTCTTTTTATTTTTTAAAAAAGATTGATTGCTTGCACCGATCATCCCTTCGATTTACAGAAATACATCCAGCTTTTGCTGATATCATGAGTACTGCTGAGGTCCTTTGGAGGAAGGGAGAAAATATTCAAAGAAATTCGCTCGTCTTATAGTCTCTCATGTTAACATTGCTGTCACGAGACAGATAGAACTTGGATAATGGATGTTGATGGAATACCCTTTCCCTGTCTTCAAGTTATAAGAATCCACCTCCAAATTATTTAGAAATAAATTTACTCGCATCAATGGATTTAGAAGTGCTTTTTGCTTATACGGGGATGATATTTCTTTTTTTTTCCCTTAAAATTCATGGCTTTTATATCCTTTCTGGATCCATCCCCTCCTTTTGACACCAAACACATCGCTCTTCTCTCTCCTTGTGTACTTTTATATAATTAATTATCATTTCCTTCACCAGAATGAATATCCTAGCCCTAGGCGAGCTTTTCCATGCTTAAAAAAACTCGTGCATCTTTTTTCCAGAGAGAACCAGTGGGGAAAAAACAGGATCAGTTTAGGTGGGTTAGGGATGGAGGAGGGTTGGGTTTCTTGCAAGACGTACAGAACAGAGACATGTGGCAAGAAGAAGATGGATGAAAAGTACAGCCATTCTTGTTTTTTGCACTAATTGAGAATTCAGTGCTTTTGAACTGTTACACAAAATAGATTCTCAGAGTGAAAGAGAAATCTAATTCTCAAGACATCACACTAAAAATGTATGCACGTCAAGCACATGGCGAGGATTGCGACCTCTTATGGTGGGCTTATCAGCCTCCAAATCTAATGGAATCTATCCATAAAAATCGCTCGATACATAGGTGATTCTAAACCAATCATTTCTCTGTTATCTCTAAATTATTGCACCACTTTTGCCCTGAAATTAACCTAATCTAGTCTGGTTAATCTCCCCAACATTTGCAGTTGTTTTCTTTTATTGGCCGTGAAAATCCAACAAAAAGCACGGAAGTAAACAACGATGGAGTCAATAATACATGGCAAACACAGAATAAAAGGGAAAAAACAATTTTATTTTCGAGCAAATTCATCGATGCACAGAGCCAACAGAAAGGGATAACTCATGGGTGCGGTAGATGTGACACAAGGATAATGGTGAGGTCCATCTTATCATCAAAAGGAGCCATTTCAGTTAGAGATTCTGGCTTTATTGGAGCTCAGCGACTGGTGGATGTGGCTCCTATTCAATGCGGTGGAGCAACCTTTTCTTCCCATTTTCATTCCTCCTAATCCCTACAGTCGGTCCATTTCGTCGAGGAATATCACAATAATGTAAGGTATATAAGGTAGACAAGGACATCACATATATTTTGTGCTGTGTAAGTTTTTTCATGTTACTCTCTCAGCTTTTCACTCGAAAACTTTCCATGGTAAGATCGCTGGTGCAGCCCTTTGCAGTGAAAATGACAAATTAATGCATTGCATGGGGTGTCTTTGTCCCACAGCCCTGCCCTCTTGCTCAAAGCAAAACAAGGGTAATTCCAGCTCCCACCCCAGCTAACGTGGACCCAGCATTTAACCTACCTTCGGCAGAAGCTCCATTTTTCTCTTCAAAAATTAATCACCACCTTTTACTTTTAATCCTTTTTCACATTCATCCCTCTATATGATTTTGATTTATTTCGATCCTTTTACTGCATAGGCTTGTACTTGTTGATTCCTCTATCCGATCCCATTAAACAAGCTCATCAGTTTAATTAATTATCGTCGGTTGTTTCAGATAAAGAATCTAAACCATCCCACTTGTTAATTCAATCTATAATGAATAAAAATACATTAAATTCTTAAATTTAATAAAAACTAAATAAAAATAATTTGGTTAGTTGTAAATATTAAATAAAAAAAATGATATTTTCTTAAAATTGAAGATTACCTACCAATCCTGGGAAAAAATTAATTCTGTTTTTTAATAAAAAAATCAAAGAATTGTTTTTTCTAGGATTAGGATATGAGATTAATTCCAATCTTCTTTTTTTTTTCTTTTCATTATTTAAAATTTATTTTATTTTTATCATTAACCAAATTATTTTTCATTAATTTATAATAATTTAATTTAATGTATTTTTATTTTTATTTATTATAAATCATAGACAATATGGCATGATCTAGATACTCTATTTGAGTCAACTTATAATGGCAATTTAGTTAAACTATGGGACTCGCTTAACTGAGTTAGATGGAGGGTTCAACAAGGACGGAATATACATGAGAATGGGACAATTTCCCCTTTACATCTTCTTAAAATTCATATTAGTCCTTAATAGTTTTAGAATTTTGAATTTGCTCCCTTTTCTTCCTAGAAATTTGCCTCTCATGCTTTTTGATCCATCACTCCATGACATATCTACTAAAGAGTACTTTAATTTCAATAATTATAATTCAATTATCATTTAAATATAT
>Ga0325410_1006850_pt1 | contig 12500 bp, 6 predicted proteins | sample PopdelMetagenome_16_FD_206182 | JGI IMG/M metagenome (GOLD analysis project Ga0325410, IMG submission 206182) | Populus deltoides microbial communities from Bellville, Georgia, United States - Xylem-PdIQD-R3 | ecosystem: Host-associated > Plants > Phyllosphere > Stem > Wood/Secondary xylem... | reverse complement strand
TCTTGGGAAACCTCATAGTCTTACAAGTATATATAGTTTATCAATTGAGTCCCCCAACTGCTGATTTTATTAATTAGATCACCCATCTCTGAAATTTTCCCAATCAAATCCTTCTTTATAATTAAACATGTGCTTTCAAATTAATCCTAGTTTTTCTATTTTTTATACCTGCAATATCCAATTTTCAATTTCATCTAGCATGGAAAATTACTTGTTTAGTTAATTGGTTAGACTACAAATTACTCAATATATCTTAACGAGTATAAATGTATCCAATTTGAGTTGATTGCATTCTGAAAATATAATCTGTGATTACATGCACGTGCTTGTTTATTTAATCAAAGGTATTTGTTTGTTTGGTTGCGCCCTTTTTTAAAAAAAAAATTTTAAATTAATTTTTTTATATTTTTAAATTATTTTAATATACTAATATTAAAAATAAAAAAATATGTATTATTTTTAATTTTAATGTATTTTTAAACAAAAAATATCTTAAAAAGTAACTTTTACTACCATTTCAAACATATTTTTAATGATTATTATTAATATTAAAAAATAATCGACAACTTATCTTTCTCACAACAAAACTTCTTTTCAAAATATTTAATGTTAAATCATAAGCAATACTAGTAAAATTTTACCCAAACTTGTCTTGAAAAAAACTAACTAGGTATTTTGATGGTTGATACTTTAAAAATTTAAGATTAATTGAAAAAAAAGTAATTGTTATGAGCAAAACGGTCTATGAAAGGTAACGTAAGAACTAGGGATCTAACTAATAAAATTGATCATTGGGTATTTAAACAAAGAAACTATATACATTGGGGCACTAATATGAGGTTTGTTATTATTTCATTTTATTTTTTGCTTTTTCATAGTTTGTCTTTTGTGTTGCGGTACTCTCGCATGTTTACATCCTCGCCCTAGCAGCCATCTTTTCTTTGCTTTGCTTTATTTTTTCTCAAGTTTTCTCGACTTTCATATTATTTAACTAAGGTGGCAGCTAACGTGGCACGAGAGCAAATCTTTTCTAATATAAATAAATTTGAGGGTGTTTGTTTTCGAGGCAGCTATTGCTTTTAGAACAAATCATAAATTTAAAGTATTTGGTTAATATTTAAACCATAGTTTCTTAATATAAGATCCATTGAAAATGGCAGTCCAACCACATGTTCACAAAAAGCAAGTGTAACTTGCTTTTGCTGAATTGCAATCTTAGTTTTAATTCATTTGTCTTCACCGGTAACTTTTGTCAGAAAAAAGAAAAGAACAGTTGTTTTATTCACCAACTAAAATAACCTCATCATCTTCCCAATCAGCCTCTTCTTCCTCTGTGTTTCCTTCACTCATTTATGGTCCTCCCCACTTTCTTGTTTTGCTTCTCTTATGTTTGTGATATTGACAATACAAGGTCATACCTTATTTTATTCTCTCCAAAAAGAAATTTACACTCAAAAAACGAGTAAGCAGTTGGCACAAATAACCCTCATCATCTTCTAGGATTACTAATATCCTTCCATCATATTTGTTTTGCTTTTTCATCTTCTTCTCTGTTGTGTTGACAAACCATTGTGATTTATGTCAATAGATATTGATAAGTTAAGTGTAACATTTATTGTGCTCATTGGTAGTCTCCGCATGTCAGATGTTATGTAACTGTTTATCATTTGAAAATCATCACCTTCTTCTTTGTTAAGTTAAAGCTTTTCATTTTGTTTTATTGCAGAAACGGAAGTTGTGCACTGTAATTTTTTAGGTTCATCAAGAAGAAGAAAACCTAGATCGTGAAATTAATTTCAGTAGACGAGGGATTGCAAGTTAGGTAATCCAATTTTCCTCTAAGATCTTCCATTCAAAACTATATGTAAACTGAAATCAAACATGTTATGTTGATGACTGAATACATTACATAATGTTTTTAGGATTCTTTACCTTTCATTACATTATCTTTCAATTTATGTGTTTAGGTTTTTAGATAATCTATGTAGATCTTAAACAACCCTGAATTTAAAAGTTTATGTTCAATTAAATCAAATGCCATTTTCAATGTTAAATGTCTCTGCCACCACTAATAGAAGACAACAATGATCCTTGGAAATTTATAAGATTGACACTGTTATGGTTATGCTTGCAATCTTTATTAAGATGGTCACAATTGAGTTAGAGATTGAGAAGGAAATAAAGGAAGCTCGAGTCAGCAAGAAAGTAAAGGCCATTTCTCTAGCCATACATGAATCGATTTAGAGGTTTTAGGAGCAGTCTAGAGAGAAGAATGTATGTCATTATATTGCGAGGAAGCTTTGTCTCTACCACTACCATGATGGATGATCAATTTTTAAATCTTTCTATAACCTTGTATAGGTTTTGCCTACATAGAGATGTTATAGTTAGGTAGACTTTAACTACATTGTTTGTATTAGGCATGAAAAATGTATCATTTGTTTTTCTTTTTAATAATAACGCCTACTTTTAAATTTATTTACCAAACCCCAGTATTTATTTGTCACTTAATACTTTACTTGTTCAAGTCATAATTCCTACTTAATTAATAAAAAAAAAACATCAATTAAGATAAATCTCTTAGAATTATGAAAAAGACTTGAAGTAGACCGAAATAAGTAATTATCTACAAAATGAAAATAAAAAGCACGATCGAAGTAAAAATGGATTGTGGCAAGTGAGGTTGTTGGTAGATGACATCAGTGACCAATTAGCATGTAGTAGTCAACAATAGCCAAAGCTTGAAAGAAATCTCATTAAAGCATAGAATGTAAAAAATATATTATAATTCACGTTGCTGGTTGGAATTAATAATATTATCATTAAAGGATTGAACAACTATCACCATAATTTTTCAGATAAGATAATAGATTGAAATTGCCCTTTGCAATGTGAAGTGTCTTTTATATTTATCATTGATTGCCTACAAGTAGCAGATTCATTGTGTTAGATTGTTGTTTTTTTATTCTTATTGGTTTTAGTATAATATATGTTGTTGTTTTTATCATACTTCTTCTATTATATGTTTTGTCATGCTTTTATTTTCTTGACCACAAAGTTATTGTTTTTTCTTTATCATGCTGTTGATTTTATCTTTTATTATTTTTATTTGATGGAAATTTCAGACGACATTCCACTGGTTTTTTAACATGATGTGTCATAATTTTTTTTTCTTCTTGTTCAACAATATTTATGGTTATCATTAGCTTAACCCTTCATTTATATGTTACCTTATTTTGTTTCAAGCTTCATCATGCCTATTATATTTGTTTTTTGCATATTATCCATTAACAACACTTCATTTATATATTATTGTTCTTAAAAGTTTATCACCCAATATGCATATGTTCATTATTAATCATTACATTGTACCTAGGACATTAACTGTTTAATTGTTTATTTAGAAATAAGATTTCAACTAAGGATATGGAATATTCTTAAAGTCGCAAGTTGGATTAAAGATATATTACACACCTTTTATGATATATGTATCAAGGCGATTGAGAAAGGTATGAGACCAAACACGTATTAACGAAGCTAGATGGAAATTCATTATAACTAGATTCAAAAAGTAGATTGGGCATACATTCATAAAAGCACAATTAAAGAATAAATAGGATGGAGTAAAAAAGATTGGAGGATATGGAAAAAGTTAATTTTTGAAATTAGAGTTGGTTGGAGTTTTGAATTATGAGCAATTTATACAACTTATGAGTGGTAGAAATCCAAAATCCAGGTTATTTTATTGTTAATTTATCTCTATAATTACATTAAGCTAGTCTAAGTTTTTATTTCATTCATTGTGATTCATTAATTGCATTTATTTTCTTTGTTGTATAAATAAAAGGAGATAGAAAGTTTAGGCATCTTAGTATTGAGCCAACATTATGTTTTAAATATGACATTATATTTACAAACATTATTGCAATTGGATAATTTGTTTGACTTCATCTTAAGAAATGTTATCCGATGATGATGGTGGGGATGGTGGATTAAGAAATACTAATAAAAAGGATTTCAATTTGAGAAAGGAAGTAAAGATTCAAAGGAGGATAGTTTATTAAATTTTATTGATAATGTGAGTAATATGGTTGCTGGTGTTAAAGTTACAAATGGTGGTAGCAACCACAATAGTGGTGGGAAGAGAAAAACCACTCAATAATTCTTAATATCTCTTTTTTATTTCGTCCAATCAGCCCTGTCTTTTAAACATTAATGGTTAATAAAACCATGGAGAATTTTTTCCAGCTTTTTATATTTGATTGAAATTAATGCTGTGAAATTGGGGAACCAAAATAAAAAAAGATATGAAACAACATTTTTTTTTTGTTATACCTTTCGCAAAAATGATCTTGTTTCTAAAACACAACTCCATTTTCATTGTTTATAACTTCTGAAACATGATCGTGCTTTATTGCAGGATAGTATTTGTATGTGATACTGTCTTTGTTAAAAACAATATTGTAAAATAGATTGATTATTTATTTTGTTTGTTTTGATGTAATTTGTAAAACATAAATTTAATAGAACAAGAAGTTTTTGCATTTATATATTAATTTAATGGACACCAAATAAATTCAAAATCATTTATTAAAAATCTATTATAGTTTTTTTTTATTGACATGTATATATTAATTTCCGAACAAATCAATATTGATTAAAAAAGAGTTAATTTTATTAAAATAGTTCTTTTTCATTGTAAATATGGACGCACAATGATTTAATGATCTATTTAATGGGGATTATGATAATGTTATAAATCGAGTTATTGAATATGTTTCTGATGCAACCATATTATTCGATAGTTTCACCTATATTTAACTAATGTTTTATATATAAAATACATTGATATTCTTTGTTTTATGTTTTGAAGGCACTTTTGGATGAAAGATGCAAAAAGGAGTAAATTGGAGATAATTCACAGATTTGATCTTCAGTCGATGTTTTGTGCAGAGCGTGAGCTCTAGAGGTCGAAATAAAGTGATTCTAGTGGCATTAGAAAGCTAACATCCATACCTTTCTGGATATCTAAGGTAAGAAAATAAAATAAAGAAGAGCATGGAAATCGCAGCCTTCAAAGTCAAATCTCGCAATCTGCCAATGTTGACCTTCATCCATTCCGACTTGAATATCTAAAGCTACAGAAGTCTAGTTGATGCAAAATAAATGTTTTTGGATTTCTGACTCAAATGGCTATAAAACGCTCCAAATTTAAGCCAAAAACGATTTCATATGAGGAAGATATGATTTTTCAAAGATGATAATTGAATTCTGCCAGCAACTAGGTTTCGTGAAGAAACGAGTCCAAATTACGTTCCAAAGCATCTAAACCGATATCCAAGTTTTTATTTCAGCAATTTAGCTCCTCTAAGTCAAAGCTTGAATATTTCATGCAAAGTTATTTCTTTTTTTTTAGGAAAATAGTTATTAAAGTACTTAAATGTAAACAGTCTACTTAAAGGAGGACTATTTGGTAAAATAGAGACTAGGGTTTTCTAGGATATAAAAATAATGAGAGAAGAGAAGGGGGGCAGCCAGCCAAGAGGAGAAAAATGCCCCCCTCCTCTAAGAAACTCAAAATTATGCATTCTTCCTTCTTTTTTATTAGTTGTTCAACAAACATGCAAGGCTAAACACTTTTTCTTGGTTGCAAGGACACAGAAACTTTCGGATTTCAAGAACTGTGAGATTTATTTTAATTTTTCTTTTCTGTTTATATGATGAAAATGTTTGTTCTTCTATGCTAATTTTTCCTATTATTGTTTATTTTAACTGCTAGAGTGGACTCTAAGTTATTATTGTAGACAATTTATTGCTAAGTTTGATATCAAAACCGGAGTTGTGGTATATGAACTTGTGAAGCAACTGAGTTTAATAATTGTGGTGGATCTACATTATTAATCTTAGGGAGAACATTCAATCAAATCAAACATAGACTGCGGACAGTTATGTTTTCTTAATTAATCAATTTATCTAGTTCTTAAGGCTGCTATTAAATTAAATTATGAGTGCGGACACTGTGGTTGTTTGATGGTTAAGGTTAGTTATACGGCGGATCCGTTAACTAACCATGTTAAGAAGAGATAAATATTCAGAATATAAATTGATGTTTTGTTTCCATGATCAGTTATGATTTCTGTAGGTGGATGTTTACTTGCAACCAAGGTTTGTTCTCTTGATAATTTTCTGATTTTATTAAATTTTGTTCGATAGTTTTCTGTTTTTTATTTTTTTTGCTTTAGCCTAGATAACGTCCAAACCCCCCCCAAATTGCATATCATCTAGCATAAAAATCTAACTTGAATCTTCCTCGTGGGATCGACCCCTTGCTTGCTCTATACTATCTTGTGTGTTGTGTTTGAAGCTAGAGTAATTAATTTGCATGACCGCGACATCGCAACAATTTCCTATAGTGGTGGCGGTAACAATAGTGGTGGTGGTGTCAATGATAATATAGATGACAACAACAACAACAATGAAAATGATATTGATAAGGATAGTGAATCATTTTGGTTGAGAGAGTATGATCATTGTAAAATAGATATTTGGGTCTTTTTTTAGTTTTGTAGTCCATGATAAATACTAATTGAAATGGTTTCTTTGTGATAAATCTAAATTTAATGGGCCCAAAAAGCCCTCTAATAGGCCCAAAAAAATCTATATGGGATTGGGTTATCATGTTTGAGCCCAACTTTTACCTAGGTGTATGGACTCGAGCATAGTAGTCGGAGCCTATACTGGGCGTACACATATTTTGGTGTGCTGTCAAGCACCCACAGGGGCTCGGCTACCATGCCTGAGCCCGAACTGATTGAATCTAAGTAGCGTGTCTATATTTATTTTTCACCTCTAATAAGCTCAAGCACCTTGCCTGGGCTCAACACTCTCTTTGAAATTGTTCCAAGACCCTACGTGGATCCCTTAATATTTTATACTGATCAAATACGTATTATTTTGAGTAGAATACAACTCAAAATACCACAGGGATGAAGTGACTCTTCAGCCCCTCCTCTTCATAAAAGAATAAGATTCGTGAGCTATAAATACACCACGAGTCCTTCAAGCTCCATGTTCACAATATCTTCATTCTTAACATTTTTAGCATACATGTTTTCAGAGTCTATTTCTCTAAAAAGATACTTAAGCATTTGAGAGTCCCAAAATCTACCAAAGGTAACCTTTTAAGAATACCAACCACCTTGACTTACCAGGCACCAAACAACAATCATCTTAGTTCGGAAGAATAGATCGAATTGCTAGAACTAAGAGATTAAACAATAATCCAACACATAAACCTTGCTTCTAAGCTACTTGGATTTTTTGGACGTCATTATAGACGTTGTTTGTACGAAAATTAAACAAAAAGTCAGTTAATTCTTGTTTCTTAAAAGCTCTTTTCATGGCTAACAAAGCCCTAACACAACAATAGTTGTGCTTACGACTACGCCAACATTGCTTTAGGGAGACCAAGTTAATCCCCTTAAAAGAGAATGATGTTATTGCACTAGGATAGACCTCATACTAATCCCTTCCTTGGTAGTTATAAGGTTATTGTCCTAGGAAAACCAAGTCAATCCCCTTCACGGTAATTATGGGGCTATTTACCTAGGGAGACCAAGTCAATCCCCTTCAAGTAGAGTGATACTATTGCACTAGAGAGACCAAGTCAATCCCTTCCTTGATAATTATAGAGCTTTGACCTTAATAAGACCAAGTCAATCCCCTTTAAGGAGATAGAGAGACCAAGTCAATTCATTGCTTGATAATTGTGGGGTTATTGCCCTAGAAAGACCAGGTCAATTCCCTTCAAGGAGAGTAGAGTTATTGCACTAGTGAGAATAAATCAATCCCTTCCTTGGTAATGATGGAGATATTGCTCTAGAGAGACCAAATCAATCCCTCTCAATGAGAGTTATACTTGTCCAATAAATGGAGCTCGCCTCGTAGGTGAAGCTTCTTTGGTAGGTGGAACTCATCCTTTTATGTATCATTAGAGCCTTCCAAGTCCTGATGACACCTTTTGACGTGTATAAGTCGCCATAAAATTATAAATGTAGCTTTGGGTTATAGCCATAGATGTGGTCATGGGTGTCATCGCGGGTATAGCCTCTAGCGTAGCCATTTGGAGCGTAGTCATGGGTGTAACCACTAGCTTAGCTGTTGGTATGTCGTTAGTGTATTCATAAACAAAACCACTTGCATAGTTACCATTGTGTTGGAGCTTCATCAATCATGAAAAAGAGTTGTTGAGAAACATGAAGGCAATGACTTTTTATTTAGTTTCTCATAGACAACACCAATAATGAGGTCCCAAAAAATCCAAGTAGCTTAGGAGCAAGGCTTATGTGTTGGATAATCAGTTAATTTCTTGGTTCTAGTAATTTAATGCATTCTTCCTGATTAAGGTGGCTGATGTTTGGTAGGTCAAGGTGGCAGGTAAATGCAAAATGTCTTTTTATATATATATATATAGATTTGAGGACTTTCAAATGTTTAAGTAAGTATCTTTTTAGAGAAATAAAGTAAATGATATTTTAGAGAGATAAACTCTAAAAATATATGTGCTAAAAATATAAAGAATAAAAAGATTGTGAACTTGGAGCTTGAAGGATTCATGATATATTTATAGCTCATGAGTCTTGTCCTTTTATGTAGAGGAGGGGTTGCAGAGTAACTTCATCCCTATGATATTTTGAGTTGTATTCTACTCAAAATAATATATATGAGATCAATATAAAATATCAAAAAATATCAGGTCTAAACAAAGTGTATAAGCCCATTAGAGGTGAAAAATAGATCCAGACATGTTGCATAGGCCCAGGCATGTTGGGCTCGGGCATGGTAGCCTAAGCCCATATGGGTGCTAAGGTGCAGGCCCACCACTAAGGGTGTTAGGCAGCATACCTGGCTTAGGCGCGTGCCTAGAATAGTCTCGGGCTATTATACCCGAGCCCATGCATCTTGATAAAAGTCGGGCTCGAGCATGATAGCTGGAGCCCATAAAGGTTTTTTTGGGCCTTTTAGAGAGTTTTTTGGACCCATTAAACTTGATTTTATCACGCTGAAAATCATTGATGATGATTTCTTCTAACCAAAGAGATTTCAAGTTTGTCCTAGTATTTTCTTTATTTTTTATGGTAGTCTTTCTTAGAATTTTATAAATAAAAAAAAGGATTTTAGTGATATATTAGTTTGATGGACTTTGCATTGCTAATTTATACAAAATATATTGAATTGAAGTGAAGAAGTTTTTTTTTATTTTTTTTATGAATTTTTGCCTACTTGTTACTTTCTTATCTTATTTATATATATTTTTACAAAAAACATGTAGTTTTATTTGTAACATGTTTTTTTGAATAAAAATTTATTATGATTGTAAAAATATGTTTCAATAAAAAAAATATGTCATGATATTTATGCAATTATATTTTTATAAAGAAATATTTAATTAAAAAAATCATAATTAAAATATAAAAAATGATATTTTATTTTTACTAAATATTTATGAGAAAGTTTTTAAAAGTTATGTATGTTAGGTTGACATACAATTATTCATAAAGTAATTTTTTACATGTTAGTGTATATATCACGTAGTTAATCGGTTGATTGCACATGACATTAACTTTACTCATGCAAAATGTATTTATTATTAATAAATACATTCTTTATCTATAATATTCATTTATCTTTGATTAGTGAGTTTAGAGTAAAAATAAAATCTTTGAGATAAAATTTTTTTTAAAATAAAATTATAAAATATTTATAATATATAAGATTCTTATTATATCAAAGTATTAATGTTCATAGTAGATGAAATATTAAGATTGGATATAATTAAGGCTATTGAGACTAATACATATTATCCTCTTTCATTTATAAAAGGAAGTCAGCTGAGGTATACAAGATGCTTGGAATTAATATATAGGTGCTTGTTAGATGACATATACATTGAATTGACATGCATGATAATTATACATGAAGAGATCACCTGTATCTATAGAAAGTATCTATAGAAAGACTCACATGATAGTTAAGTAAGTTATTTTTAGACTTAAGATCACCAAGTTATTTTATAGGGAATGATATGCTTTGATTTTAACTATACGTTATCTTAAACAAGGGTAACAAATGAACATATATTAGGTATACAATAAACTATATTAAGATATTTGAGTGATCAATAAATGATTTATCTCCTAGGTGAATTAGAGAAAATATTTTATCTATTCTCAAATGGTATTGACTGTGAAATCATTGCGTGTTTCAAATCTTATTTAAAAAATCAATGATTATAATGTTGAGTACAAATATAATTTGCCAGAGCAAGCATACTTCATTATCAAATATCCAAATCAAAACATTTTTTTATAAAGAGATATTAATTACACTAAGCAAAATTATTATTGAAAGGTTAAATTAAATCACTTATAACTTTCTTAATATTATAAGGATCATGATATTTTGTCATATGCTGCACTTGATCTTCGAATATAAATCAATTAATTTTTTGAATTGATAATAAGTTAAATTGTTTAACTTATTTAATCTTATTTTGAATAGGATTGTGATTTATTTTTGGGCTAACATATTAGAAAACCTAATAAGTCACACACATAAAGCACCATTGGTAAGAAATTAAATTGGGATGATTAATTTAGTATGATTTCATTGTAAATAAATTTTAGAAATTGAATATTAGAATGTAATTAATACAATGGATTATAATTCTATACCTAGAAAAACAAAGTAGAGCATTGATTTCATAAATTTATAAAATTATTATGAAATAATACATTTGATATTATTTAGGGACAAAGTGTTTCTCTATAAATACAATTATATGACTCATATTTATTTATAAAGAACATATGATATAGAAACACAAGTAAACAAAAAAATAAAAGTTAGCACTTAAAGCATAACAATCCCTCTCTCCTAAAGGTTTTAGGATATTTCTAATATGGTGGTTTATATGAATTATTATTAGAGGTCGGACAGATATACAGTTTGTAGTTCACGATAACATAGCTTATAAGAATTGATTTAACCCAAGAAATAAGAATTGTTATGCAGGTAATGTTTACACCCTAAACAACTTTAGAGTGTCTAATGGGATCCTTGTGAATCCAAATAAATTTTAAAGTTATTGTTTTCACTACGTTTATGTGTTTTGAAAAACCTAATATTATATTACAATAGAAAAGTCTTAATCATATTTGAAAAATATGATATTATCTGGTGATTTTAAAATATCATTACAATTATCTTATTTTAAGAGAATTTTGTTCTAGAATATCGAAAACTAAAACAACTAAATAAAAAATAAAAAGAGAAAGGGCCAAGTGTGTCTAACCTTCAAAAAGAAACTTGTAGGAACCATACATTGTTCGTTTGAGCAGATAATATGTCTGTTTTATGTCATCATTTTTTAACACCTTTGATAATTGGAAAATTGGGAGCTTATAGTTTTGACAAAAATGAAATTTGATTCTCGAACTTTCAAAGATTATAATATGATAAAAATAAAATTTTATTATAGAAATATAAAATTTAGAAATTACAAAAATCTAATAAACAATTAAATTATAAAATTATTTTTCATAAACAACAAAGTATACAATGCAACTTACTAGAGAACTAATGCAAGTAAGATGTTATGTTAATATTAATAAAACAATATCATATCTACACTAATTAAAAGAAACTAATAGAGGTCGAGGTTTTACAGTGTAAAACCATATCCATCATTTACAAAACACTATACATTGTGCAAATTCTTTGATTTGTTTTGGTCATCCAATTTCAGTTCCTTTCAATTTGGTTCTCAAAAGTTCCTTAATTTTCATCTTAGATTTTTTCATTCTTTTTTAGATAGCCTTTTATCATGTTTCCTAAGTGCTTGATGTTGTTTTAATGTTAAATGACATGTCAATTTTACATGGAAACCTTGAATTATTAGGAAAAATAAATAAATAACAATTAAAATTGACATTTAGCAAAAAAATGACAACCTTTTTCCATGTTTATTGTCACAAGGCACCTAAATTTATTGTTTAATCCCTCAATTTTATTTTTTAGGTTTGGTCCCTAATTGTTTTTTAGTGTTCATTTAGGTCTAAAGTTCAATTATTTTAAGTTTCATTCATAGAACTTGAGAGAGAATAAAAAAGGTCATTAAAAAATTTTAAGGAGAGAAAGCTTTCAGGTGGCATGATTTTAACCACTAATAACTTTGATTTTGGTTTTTATAGATTTTTTTAGAGTAAGATTTAATGGAAGTAGTTCTCACCTTTAATTATACCATAAAAAGTAGACCATAGCTCGAAAAGTTTTTTCTATTTGATTTGATTTTGCATTTTTAGGTCTTTTAAAATGTGTTTTGTTTTTAGAATCAAGGTTATACTAGTTCATAAAATTTTGTTTTCTATATTTTTAATTGAAACAAATCTGAGTATTTTGGCTAAAAAAACTTAGACCCTCATTTTTTGGTCATCGGAACC
>Ga0325410_1006848_pt1 | contig 12502 bp, 10 predicted proteins | sample PopdelMetagenome_16_FD_206182 | JGI IMG/M metagenome (GOLD analysis project Ga0325410, IMG submission 206182) | Populus deltoides microbial communities from Bellville, Georgia, United States - Xylem-PdIQD-R3 | ecosystem: Host-associated > Plants > Phyllosphere > Stem > Wood/Secondary xylem... | reverse complement strand
CAATGTTTATTCTATCACATGTTATGACCAAGTTGATAAGTGTGTGCAGCAAGTTTGTGATTTTGATAGTGAGGATGGATTAAGCGTAGCTTTGAGCTATGGCTATGATTTTACCAAGATAGACTGCAGACAGTTATATTTTCTTGATTAATCAACTTATGTAGTTCTTAAAGCTGCCATTGAATTAAATTACTAGTGCGGACACTGTGGTTGTTTGATGGTTAGGGTTAGTTATACGGCGGATTTGTTAACTAACCAATGTTAAGAAGAGATAAATATTCAGAATATAAATTGATGTTTCATTTCCTTGATCAGTTCTGATTTCTGTAGGTGGATGTGTGCTTGCAACCAAGGTTTGTTCTCTTGATAATTTTCTGATTTTATTAAATTTTGCTTGAAATTTTTCTGTTTTCTTTTGCTTTAACCTAGATAACGTACAAACCCCCCTCCAAATTGCACATCATCTAGCATAAAAATCTAACTTGAATCTTTCTCGTGGGATCGACCCCTTGCTTGCTCTATACTATCTTGTGTGTTGTGTTTGAAGCTAGGGTAATTAATTTGTGTGACTGCGACATCGCAATTAAGGCTTTATATCATCATATTGTACTTTTAGTGCCATTAAATTCCCTAACTTAAGCATGTTTTATAATAACAAGTCTGATAGTATAAGATAGCTTTAATTTATGGTAAATGTTTATTTTAAATGCAGATAAATCTCACAATTCAAAGGATTGATTGATGTGATTAACTATTGAAAATAAAAGGACAAAGGAAGGGCTAGGATTAGAGAAGAAATGCTAGTTCAATTCAAAGTGGAACACTATTAAGTCATTGGGTCATATCTAGAGCTGTAGATCTTGGATTTCAGTTTGGTTTATATGGATAGAAAGCTAAGACATAGGCCTAAAACATTCATGAAGAGTCCAAGACTCAATTCTTCTATTTTGAAGTTCACATCTTAGCAACAAAAGAAAAGTCTGAATATGCCCTGCTGCCCAGATACTGTTGAGTGTTCAGTCTATATCTTGAGTTCTAGAAGTCCAAATGAGCTCATTCTTCTTTTGGTGGAAAGCTTATACATATCCCTATAACGTTCATGAATACCACGTTGCCAAATTCTGATTGTATAACTGTCATTTCGTCCAAAAAACAAATCCATACCTAAACCACCAAATCCACTAAGTCATTAGGTGGCCACTAATTCAATAGTTAATTCCCAAATGAATGGTTCTTTTTGGCCTATAAAAGGAGGCATTTGTCATTCATTTAGGCATCTTGGTTTTCAGATCAAGATCATTTTCTTGTTTTCTCTCATTGTAATATTCAAGTTTTCTTTCATGTTATATTAATCTCTTGTTTATGCTTTTCATTTCCTTTACTACTCTCAGTTAACTTATATCATAATTATGTTCTTATCTTGTTTATTTATGTTCTTCTTCTTTATTATGCCTGGTGAAGTTAATTCTGTCAAGGTGAAAAGGTTTCACTAATGGTGTTAGAATATGTATAATATAAACTCAACATGGACTTCAATGTTTATATCCAAGAAAGTTTGTTATTAATATGTCTTATCTTTTTATCTTACTAATTCTTAATACCTTACTTGTTAAATGATTAATCTAGATTTGTGTGTATAACACTTGGTATAATAAATGCTTGATCCTTCATAGTCTTCGGCCGATATCGTTGTTATGAGAGGAACTTGATTTATTGTTAACATAAGTTAGTATCATGAATTCCTGACAATATTTAAAAGTATGGTGTTACTAAAATAAGATAATTAATATGATCATGTTAAAAATTTAGAATGAACTATTAAGGATAAATCATTCGATTGGAACCTCTTTTGTGTGTGGTTTCCAGTTGAGTAATAAAAAGAGTTTACACTATACTTATTTCTAATACCATTAGTGGATCCTCTAACCTTGACAACTATTTTTATCATTGTTTAATCCTCACATTAATCTCAATCTAAGATCTCTTTAACTCTTTGTTAATTTATATATATTATTTATAATTTATATAGTTGACCTTCTTGTGGATCAACTTTGGTCTTGTCGGGTTATTTATTACTTTGACACTCCTGCACTTGGGATAAGACATCAACTCTTTGATCGTGTCATCCATCCTATGCTGACTGCATGGGAATGGTTGGCCTCATTGCTACTGCTGCCCTCAGTTGGTATGCTTTGCATGTTGTGTTGGTGTGCTGGAGTTGTTTTGACTCCATTCTTGTGCTTGGTTGGTTTGCTCCTGCTGTGTAGATACTAGATGGAAGTCAACTAATGGCTTCCCACTCTGGCTTTGTGATGCTGCTCTATGCAGTGTCGTTTTGATTGGCTATGTTGTGGTCTTGATGGTAGTTAGTTAAGGTGTCCTGCGTAAGGATGTCCCTTGGGATTGTTTTTGGCTGTCGTGGCTTGGTAGCTGCTTGCTCATTGGATTGCTGGAGTCATTGCTACTTCACTGGTTGGGTTCATGTTCTCCAGCTGGATTAATGCTACTGGTTGTCCTTGGCGCCTATGTGCTGGTTTGTGCTACCTTGGTGGTTGTGTTTTCTATGTTGTTTTTATTGTTTTGTTAAGCACATTGGTTGTGCTACATTGTTTTTTTTGTTCAAGGGAGCCTGTTCCCTTTGCTTGTTTATTTGTATATGCCTGTATATTCTGACTTGCTGGTTTCCAGCTTTGTTTCACTTTTGATCTATCCAATTTCTTACATTTGATCAAAAAAGAAAACACAACATAGCAAGCCATAAAACCAAACCAACCGAACCAGGCTCACACCCAGACCAACCCATCAAGCAGCTTCAACAATCAAACCATAGCATCATCCAGCCATTCCCATGCACTCCAACACAAGTTAGAACAACAACAACCAGAAACAAAAGCAACACAGTGTATCCCCAAGGCCTATAACAGATCCCTACAACAACTTCTATGTAAGCAGCATCAACACAAACAACCTGCAAGCGAAAAGGGACAGCCCTGCTACCAGCAAAACCATTAAAAAAACATGGTTAGAATCCAAGCAACAAACATGCACTCCAATTGCAGCAATAGGAGAACTTGAAGAGCTTGGGATCTGAGGCAAGTGTAGCGCTGGCAAAAATTGCTAACATGTACATCCATCAACAAAAGAACTACCACTAAAGACCCTTTGAGGTATGACAGGCTAAAAAAAAAGCAAAACTACGGATTGGCAGCATCAAGCTGAAGGAAACAAGTCCACCAAGCATACCACAAAACCAGCCAACCAGCAACAAGCATAGAGACGACAATAACAGATGAAGCAATCAAAACCATGATCCACTCCACAAACCATCAATAAAATTCAGCATACTAGCACACAGACTTATCCATGAGGTTCACAACCTCATGCTGTTTCAGAGGACTATTAAGCCCTTTGAATTCCAATTGTGTATCCACATCAATTGGTCGAAGGCATAGGAGGTCCCCTACCACTTCCAGACATTCTATTACTAAGTCTCTTAACAACACTTCTGGTGGTCACATCTTCAGTTATGGTGGCCACACCTTTAGTAGCCTCATCATCGACCCTTTCCTTTCTTACTTTAATATACCCGACAATAATTTCCTTACCCTTTTGAGTACCAATTCTCTTCCGAGCATCATCACCTCCAGATAAGCTCCTACTATAATATCTATGATGCTTATTACTCTTTCTTGCTTCCCTGATAATTTCACAATGTTCAACCATGACATTAGCCTCGGCTTGCATTGGGTCCAAATACTGCTCCTAAAGCACATTTTTCTTTTTCCATTCCCCATAGAATTTTCCATAGAAGGCTCCAGACTATCATCAACACTTCCACGTACATGACCAAAGAGTTGATGTCTTCTCCCAAGTGTAGGAGTGTCGAGGTAATAAATAACCCGGCAAGACCGGGGTCGAACCACAAGGAGATTAACTGTATAAACTACAAGTGAAGAAATAGATAATAACAGAAAAGGAGTTGGAGAGAGCTTTGAGATGTGATATTGATATAAGGATTAAACAAGGACAAAATAATTGTCAAGGTTAGAGGATCCACTAATGGTATTTTAAACAAGTATAGTATAAACTCGTTTTATTACTCAACTGGAAACCACACACAAATGAGGTTCCAATCGGATTATAAATTGTTAGCATGATTACATTGGTTATCTTATTCGAATAATGCTGATACTTGTAAATGTTGTCAGTTATTCATGATTATAACTTATGTTAACAACAAATCAATTTCCTTTCATAGCACAGGTGTTGGTTATACCATACGGTTGGGCTATGAAAATGCCAAGTATTTGTTGTACCAAGAGTTAACATAAATCTAGATTAACCATTTAACAAGCAAAGTATTAAAAGTGAACAAGATAACAAATATAAAACATGTTAGTATCAAACATTAAAGTCCATATTGAGTTTATACTATACTTATTCTTACACCATTAGTGTAACCTTTTCACCTTGACATAATAAACTTAGCTAAACATAATGAAAGAGAGAAACATAAATAAACAAGATAAGAACATAAATAAGATATAAGTTAACTAAATAAAGGAAAGGAAATGAAAAGCATAAACAAGTGATTAATATAAACAAAACTTAAGCATTACAAAAATATAAAGGGAGAGAGCAAGAACATGATCTTGATCTGAAAACCAAGATCCCTAAATGCATGGCAAATGCCTCATTTTATAGGCCAAAATTCAGAACTATTGATTTATTGACTAATTGTTGAGTGGGTGGCCACATCTTGACTTGGTGACAATCTTTATCTTCTTGTCTGAACAAAACATCATTGTTAACGTCAGAATTTGAACAGATTGTCTTCATGAAAGTTCTAGGAAATTATCTCAGTTTTCCAACTTAAAACGAATCGGTGCATTTGGACTTCTAGAACTCGAGATATGGGTTGAACACTTAATAGTGTCTAGGCTGTAGGACAGATTCAGACTTCTCTTTTTATGCTAAGATTTGGACTTCCAAACAGCAAAAATGAGTCTTGGGCTCTCCTGAATGTTTTAGGCCTATGTCTTAGCTTTCTAGCCATATAAACCAAACTTAAATCCAGAATCTACAGCTCCAGATATAACCCAATAATTGAACAGTGTTCCAGTTTAGACTGAACCAACATCTCTTTTCTAAGCTTAGCCCTCTCTTTGTCTTCTCAATTTCAGTAGTTAAACTCATCAATCAATTCCTTCATTTATGTGATAGGCCTGCATTTAAGATGAACATTTACCATAAATTAAAGGTATCTTATAGTATTAGACATGATATTATAAAACATGCTCTAGTTAAGGAGTTATTGATACTTTAAGTGCAAAATGATGATATAAAACCTTGATAAAAATGCACTTTTAAGTATTAATCACAATATATTCGACAAAAATTTCCTCACCCTTTTGAGTACCAATTCTCTTCCGAGCATCATCAGCTCCAGATAAGCTCCTACTATGAGATCTGTAATTCTTATTACTCTTTCTCCTTTCCCTGATAATTTCACAACCTTCAACCATGACATTATCCTCGGCTTGCATTGGGTCCAGATACTGCTCCTAAAGCACACTTTTTCCTTTTCCATTCCCCATAGAATTTTCCATAGAAGGCTCCAGACTATCATCAACACTTCCACGTCTGATAGTGTCCTTAGCTCCTTTGGTGCTCGGTTCCCTAGCTTTAGGGGCCTTAGAACAGTTGTCAGTTGTGTGGCCAAGAATTTTGCAATGATTGCAAAATTTGAACAGGGTTTCATAAACAACTAATTGCACAAGAGTAGGCAAGATGATATTAATAGAATAAGGCTGGTTACCAACCAGGTCTAACTCAACCAAAACTTTAACATAAAAGAGCCTTGACATCGTAGAAGTTAACTTATCACATTGGAGAGGTTTTAAATAACACTAGCAATCTTTGATAAACATTTTAAGAACCAACATTTGAGAGGCAAGTTTGAAAATTTTATCCAAACAGGTACTCTAGTCATCTCATTAGAAGAAAAATCAAAATATTCAACCATAAACTTCAACACTAAAAATCTCCCACACACCAAATAAAGAACACCAGATAAAATAGAATGCTTGTCATCCTTATTATTAAATTTGTAAATTAGCCATCCTGAATCATGTATAGTCAAAGAAATATCGCATTTCCAGGTGTTTCCTATGATCCTAGTCAGGGCTTTGAACCTAGGAAATTTCCACGTAGACCATAACACATAACTTCCAAACATCAGAATTACTGTCTAAGTCACCATCTAACAAGGTACAATTCTCAGCATTATTGGAATCAGAAAAATGAACAAGTGTGGGACAATTAGTTATGCTACGGTTGGAGGAGAACAAGTCTCTCCATTTCCCCCACAATAGGTTCTACAAGCTTAGAAATACCTGAATTAGGAAGAGGAACTTGAGCAGCAGCGACTGAATCATCATTTTTTACTACAACGCTAGAGGAAATGAAGACATCGTCGTTGTTAACATGAGGTGTCCCTCCTTCTAATTCTTCATCTGAGAGTGTATAATCATCAATCGCTTCCTCTTCAAAATCCTCATCATTAGGGCATTCCTCCACTATCACTTGCTCATGGCCGAGAGCTAAGCGGCTGGACCCTCTAGTTAGGGTTTTGAGATATGAAGACCTGCCAAGAGTTAGGCAAGCTGAATCGATATGGGAACCAGGAGGGGCTTCCAATGCAATCATAGAGTTTTTATGAAGAGAAAGCTGGAGCTTCTCTTGATTTTGTTTTTGGTTTCCCTAAGGAAGGAGAGACGATTTCTTTTTTTTTTCCCCATGGAAGGGAAAAGAACAAAGATGTTAGAAAAGATGGCAGGAGCCCAAGCTGTTGAACAACATAAATAACTCAATAACAAATGAAAGCCACCACGAGGGAAATAGGCTTCAGAAAGAAGGAGAGCATCTCTCTCTAATTTCTCTCTCTACTTTCTTTTCTGACTTAATGCTTACTTTTGTGATGCATGATCCTTCATTATCAAAGTCCTACCACTCATGTGTGCTACGACTTCACTGACACTGTGTTTATGAGCTTTGAGTATTAATGGTTGAAGATCTTGTATGCTAATTGTTATAAGATTTTTCATGTTGGGTATGACTATCCTCTTTTCCTCTTAACTTAGGAAATTCTTCCAACTGTAATTATGAGGATGCTAGGATGGTTTTGCTTATATTGGACTACAACCCTTGCTGCTGAAAAAATTATCATTTGTGGTGGCCTCAAGGTGCTGATTTTCTGGTGTTTTGCGTTTTGTTGAACTGGTGTGGTTGCGGTTGTGTTTTTGAGGTGGGATTGGTTCCACTTGAAATTTTGAGGTTTGCATTTACTACTCGACATCCTTTTATTTTGAAGCATGGAATTATTGATGCAGTGGTTCTCTTTGTCTTTTCTTTTCCTGATTTGGTAGTCAGAGGAACTGATTTCTGAGTTTGTTTGCTGGTTTTTCAAGTAGCGATTTTTTGCTATAGCTGTGAAATTGTCCATAAAAGGCTGATCTGGTATTGATCTCAACCAAAGACTTTAACAAGTGCAACTTGTCATTGCATGTACTCGAATTTTCTTAATTCCTTTCTAAATAAAAATCTCATAAACAGGTTGATAAGCCACAAAGGTCTGAGAGAGCAACAAAGTCGAATCTCAAGTATAGGGAAAGAAGTGTAGGCGTAAGACCAGGACAAATTTGATCGTTAAACCCATGAAGGCTTAATTGTAGGAACCAAAGCAGCTAATGATATGAGGGACTTTAACACGTCAACTAGTCATGGGGGGTAGTGTTAGGCATCAGTTTTTCCATTCTGGTTTGCAGTAAAATTGATTTTGTAACCGTTGTAACAAAACCTCTATTTTTTGTTGTATATCCAAATAGTTGTTGAAGTTAAGGTATTAATAAGCTCTGGAAAGAAATGAAAAGGGAGACTAAAATTTCTATCCTATTTTATCTTGTGGTACGTTCTCACCTAAAGAGAGCAACTGTGTTTCAGTGCTATTGAAAATTGGCTTTTGACTGGGACCTTATCAATTGGTATTAGAGTCTGGTTCAATGGCGACTAATAAAGAACGAATTAAAATGTTGGAGGCTGGGCTAGGTGAAGTTCAAGATGGAATACAAAGAATGGAGTTGAGCATGTCCAACAAAATGCGTCAACTAGAAGAAACTATCAATAAACTTGCAACACAAACCGAGATGGCATCTCTCATACAACTCATGAGGAGAATGACGAAAGCAGACAAGTATTATCTTCTAAAATGGCCAAGCTATAATTTTCATGATATTTTAGACAAGACCCGACAGGGTGGTTTAATCGTGTGGATCAGTTCTTTGAATTCCAGAATACTCCAGCCAACCAAAAGGTGTCTCTAGCTTCTTTCCATCTGGAAGGAGAAGCAAATCAGTGGTGGCAATGGGTTCGTCAGACATACAGAGAGGAAGGACAAATAATGACATGAAAGACTTTTGAAGATGAATTACAAGCTAGATTTGGACTTACAAAATGTGAGGATTTTGATGAAGCCTTATCACGTATAAAACAAGTGGGATCCTTACGTGATTATCAGAGTGAGTTTGAGAAGTTGGGAAATCGAGTTCATGGTTGGACCCAAAAGGCATTAGTTGCGGTTACTATCAAAGACCGATTTCCAATTCCTACAGTGGAGGATATGTTGGATTAACTACATGGGGCCACTTACTTCACCAAATTAGATTTAAGAGCCGGGTACCATCAGATATGAGTACACCCTTCAGATATTTATAAGACTGCTTTTCATACACATAACAGTCATTATAAATACCTAGTTATGCCATTTGGCTTGAGCAATGCATCATCTACATTTCAAGCTATTATGAATACTATTTTTCGACCCTACTTATGAAAGTTCATATTAGTTTTTTTTATGACATCTTGATCTATAGCCCTACTTGGGAAATGCATTTAGATCATGTCACTTAAACCTTGGAAATTTTGAGGCAACAACAGTTCTTTATCAAGGCTAGTAAATATGCATTAGGGTTGACATGTTATTACCGCAAGTTTGTTCGGAATTATGGTATATTTGCTCGGCCCCTCACAAACCTTCTCAAAAAAAAGCAATTTGGATGGAATGATGATGCAGAAGAATCATTTCACACACTTAAGAAGGCCATGACCACCACGCTTATCTTAGCCATGCCAAATTTTAATGAAGCTTTCACCATGGAAACGAATGCTTCAGGTGATGGAATTGGAGTAGTTCTTCAATAACAAGGCAAACCTATTGCTTTTATGAGTCAAGCTCTTGGTGTTTCAAAGAGATCGTGGTCTACGTATGAGAAGGAAATGCTTGCTATTATGGAAGCTATACGCATGTGGCGTCCTTATTTGCTGGGGAGGAGATTTGTTATTCAAACAGATCAATGAAGTCTCAAATATTTACTGGAGCAAAGAATTACCACACCAGAACAACAAAAATGGGTTGCCAAATTATTGGGTTATGACTATGAGATTTAGTACCGGCCAGGTCGTGAAAATTATGTTGCGGATGCATTGTCTCGTCGACCTAACAACCCTACTCTGGATCACTTGTTCGTGCCACAGCTTGATATTTGGGAGGAAATTAGATAGGCTGCTACAGGGGATGATTATACGGCTGCTATGAACAATTTGGCTCAAACTCAACCGAAAGGCCTTTATATTCAACGAAATGGGTTAACTCTTTTCAAAGGCAGAATTGTGGCTCCTTCCAATCTCACTTTCCGCAACAAGTTGATATATGAAGCCCATGATACAAAAATGAGGGGCCACTCATCTTATGCACTTTTAAAAAATTGGCCACATAGTTCTATTGGCCTATAATGCACAAGACTGTCCAAGATTATGTGAAGCGATGTGACATATGCCAAAGAACTAAAACAGAGACATTGCCACCGGCAAGACTATTACAGCCTTTATCAATTCCATGTCAAGTATGGGACGATATCACTATAGATTTTATTGAAGGCCTGCCGATTTCCCATGGCAAGGACACAATTTTTATGGTGGTGGACAGATTGAGTTAATATGGGCAGTTTATATCTTTATCTCACCCTTTCACGGCCAAAACGGTGGCGGAAAAATTTATTGAAGACGTGGTCAAATTGCATGGAATGCATAAGTCTATTATTAGTAACAGGGATCCCATTTTTATCAGCAAGTTTTGGCATGAATTTTTTAAAATGTCTGGCACCAAATTGAAGATGAGCTCAGCATACCACCCCCAATCCGATGGTCAATCATTGTCTAGAACAATATTTAAGAAGCTTTGTCCATCAATGGCCCCATAAATGGCACTCCTTCTTACCATGGGCAGAGTTCTGGTACAATTCCACCTTCCATGCATCGACTAGAATGACACCATACCAAACACTTTATGGCTGACCACCACCATCCCTTCCAAAATATTTTGATGGATCAACATCAGTTCACGATGTTAAACAAAATCTCCTGACCTGTGATGAGCTTCTGCTGCAGCTTAAACACCACTTAGCAACTGCAACCAATCGCATGAAACAGATCGCTAACAAGAAGCGGCGAGATGTGTCCTTTCAAGAAGGTGATATAGTGTTTCTCAGGCTACAACCCTATCGGCAAAGCTCCGCTTTCAAAAGAGCACACCAAAAATTAGCAAGCCGATTCTTTGGTCCTTATCAAATTCTTAAAAAAGTGGGCAACGTTGCTTATAAATTGCAGTTACCTATGGGTGCACGTATCCATCATGTCTTTCATGTTTCCTTACTAAAGAAATATGTGGGAGATGCAACCGAGACACGCATAGACTTTCCGCCAGTTTCAGATGATGGTGAGATCATATTAGAGCCTAAGACTCTCATTGATCATCGCTGGGTGAAGCAAGGCGGTAAGTTCCTTGCGAAGAGTCTGGTGAAATGGAAACACTTACCATCAGAGGAAGCTACCTGGGAAGTGACCAAGTCACTGTTTCACCAGTTTCCATACTTGAACCTTGAGGACAAGGTCCCACTTCCTAGGGGGTATTGATAAGCCACGGAGGTCTGAGAAAGCAACAAAGCTGAATCTCAAGTATAGTGAAAGAAGTGCAAGCGTAAGACCAAGACAAACTTGATCATTAAAGCCACGAAGGCTTAATTGTAGGAACCAGAGCAGCTCATGTGAGGGGCTTTACCACGTCAACTAGTCATGGGGGGTAGTATTAGGCATCAGTTTTTCCATTCTGTTTTGCAGTAAAATTGATTTTGTAACCATTGTAGTAGAATCTCTATTTTCAGCTGTATATCCGAATAGTTGGTTGAAGTTAAGGTACTAATAAGCACTGGAAAGAAATGAAAAGGGAGACTAAAATTTCTATCATATTTTATCTTGTGGTACGTTCTCACCCGAAAAGAACAACTATGTTTCAGTGCTATTTGAAAATTGGTTTTTGACAGGTATCTCCATTTTTATATTTGTTACAAGGACAGTCAACCAGTTGCTATATTAGGCATATGGTTCGTCTTCGCCTCTTGTGTGGCAATGGGATCCTTTTGGGCAGCTTGCTTTAGTTAGAGCATGAAGATTCCACAAGTTTAGGTTTACTGATGAAGCACAAGGATGGTTAATTACGACATTGCAGCATTTGCCCCCGCCTATTCTGCCTTAATGTCTATATAACCTATATGATTTCTAAAATCCTTTCTAATTTTTGTTAATTTCCTGCCATGCACTTATGAGCTAACCTTGTAACTTTCTATTTTTGTTGCAGAATTGTCGGTCATGAAAAAGAAAAAGCAAAAAGAAAAAAAAAACTAGAGGTATCTGCTCAGAAAATCTGTTCTCTTCCGAAAGGAGAAAAGATCCATAGCTTCATTTCCCATTGATATAATGATTAGTACTTAAAAGTGCATTTTTATCAAGGTTCTATATCATCATTTTGCACTTGAAGTATCAATAACTCCTTAACTAAAACATGTTTTATAATAACATATCTAATAATATAAGATACCTTTAATTTATGGTAAGTGTTCATCTTAAATGCAGGCCTATCACATAAATGAAAGAATTGATTGATGAGTTGAAGTACTAAAATTGAAAGGACAAAGACATGGCCAAACTTAGAAAAGAGACGTTGGTGCAGTCCAAACTGGAACATTTTTCGGTAATCGGGTCATATCTGGAGCTGTAGATCTCGGATTTAAGTCTACTTTATATGGATGGAAAGGTAAGACATAGGCCTACAACTTTCATGAGGAGCCCAAGATTTAACAAGGCTGTTTTCAAGTCCAAATTGTAGCAACAACAAAGACGTCCGAATCTATCCTGCAGCCCAGACACTGTTCAGTGTTCAGCCCATATCTCGAGTTCTAGAAGTCCAAATGATCTCCAATTTTTACCCTAGAAAGATGAGACAATTTCCTAAAACTTTCATGATTGAAGTCTGTTCAAATTATGACGTTATCAATGACGTTTTTGGCAGACAAGAAGATAAGAATTGTCATCAAGTCAAGATGTGGCCACC
>Ga0325410_1006847_pt1 | contig 12506 bp, 2 predicted proteins | sample PopdelMetagenome_16_FD_206182 | JGI IMG/M metagenome (GOLD analysis project Ga0325410, IMG submission 206182) | Populus deltoides microbial communities from Bellville, Georgia, United States - Xylem-PdIQD-R3 | ecosystem: Host-associated > Plants > Phyllosphere > Stem > Wood/Secondary xylem... | reverse complement strand
TACTAGGGAGAGGGCAGTTAGTTGATGAAAGACGCCAAGGATTGAATCCCACCATTGGCCAAGTCTTGGTAAGGTAGCGGTTCATAGGGTGGTCTATCTTCAAGATGGAACTCTAGCAGATTAGGGAAGGAGTTGGTTCTAGTTTACATTAGCCTGTCCGATATATAATCTAAGTGAAGCGACAAACAATGTAATGCAAAAGCAGAGGACAATAATGGAGGCAGTGGAATGCTGAAATCAAATATCCTTGGAAGAGGAAACTCCGATTTTCTCTACCAGAAAGACTGCATCATCTCCAGGCACAGGTTTCAACTCGAGAATTTCATTAGTTTTGGGCAGCAAGAATGGAATGGATGCAAAAGGTTGCTCGTCATGCTCTGTTGCTATAATTTTCAAAGAGAGGCACCAAAACAAATCAGGAAAGAAAGAAACATGTGTCAGTCAGCCCCAGCCCCAAAGAAACATATACTTTTTCATAACTTGAAAAGACTTAATTAATTATGGAAAATTAATAAAAAGTAGTAATTAGTGGTGGAATTTAAAGGAGGAAGAAATGGATCGCATGCATTGAATTCGATATTTAATATAGTAGGACCTCTAAAGACTGCAGGTCTGCCAATAATGACATGACATGGAAACATTAAAAGGCAGTAAATTACACACACTCACACATATATCAACACTAACAGGAGGGGAGAGAGAAATACCTGAGAGGGGGTTCAAGTATAAAATTACTCTTAGGTTTCAACAAAAACAAAGTTCCATGTAAGGGTATTTTCATTATTTTCATATAATTTTATTGTAAATAACATGTGAGGTTAGGGATAATTGATTATTTGTATATATATAAATTTTTGTATATATTCAGAAATGACTAACACGTGCTGAGCACGCGCCAACGAGTGGGCACCACCTACACCATTCAGGTGACGCGTGAGGCCGCACATCGTTCAAGTAAACGTGGTTCAAACATGTTTATCAGACTCAAATAAATATGGGTCTAGCATGTTTGTCAAATCTAAGATGCCTGGACTTGGCTGGCGCTAAGTCCAAAGTGTGTGGATGTGGCAGTCAACCTAGTCCATAATAAAGTGGGTCTAGCATGTTAACCAAGTAAACATGGATCAGACATGTTTGTCAGACCCTAGTAATGTAGGTTTGACATGTTTGCTAGATCCAAGGTGTCTGGACTTGGCTGACGCCAAGTCTAGAATGTGTGGATATGATGGTTAGCCAAGTCCAAAATAAAGTGGGTCTGACATGTTTTCCAGACCCAAATAAACATGGGTCTGACATGTTTACTTATTATTGTTGTTGTTGTTAAAAATATTATTATTTCATTATTATTAATATTATTAATATAATTATTAAAAAAAATAAAAAAATATTATTACTATTAAAAAAAAACTATAAAAGATTTTTCATAAGGGTGTAGCAAAAAAGAACAAAAAAAAAACAAATCACTATGGCAATCCACAATGATTTGTTCCTTGGTGAACAATGGCGTGGGGAAAAGTAATTTTTTACTTTTCCCCTCACCTTTTAGAGTATTTCTTAACTAGATTTGTTCCTCGTGCTTTGTTGTGGGTTAGAAATTTTTTTATGTAAAAAAAGAATGGTAGGGTAAGAAAATCCTAGACACGAGTTACTGGTTCAATTGTTAATTCAAATAATATGAACAAAAGAATACAACAAAAATAAATAAATTAACAACAAATATACCAATAGAAAAAAGGTAAAACGAATCAAATTTAAGCTCATTCGAGTTATCAAATAACATAATATTAAATAGCAGAAATGTAAAACAAAATTTTGAAAAAAAACATGTTAAACCGGATGATCTCGCAAACTCTACGACCATGGGCATAAAATTAGGATAATCTCATTGAAAGAAAAGTAAAAAAGAAGTTTGAATGATGAAATTAAAATAAATTAATTTAAAAAAGGACAAAAAACTAAGGAAAACATGCAAGGGGCCTACAAATAAATTCAAAATGATCCATGAATGTTTTTAGAATTTTCTGAGGTTTTTTAAGGGTGTGTTTTGTCGGATCCTAAGATAAAGGTAAGTTTGAAACTAAAGGAAAGATACAAGGATGTGTTTGCCAAACACGCCCTTAACATAGGTGGTGGGTTGGTTGGGCCTACCTAGGGCCCAACAAAACCCTTTTTTAGGGGAGGGCTGGACCTAGCTCAACCGTATGGGTTGGGCTGAAGGTCCAACTCGAGACCACCTGATTGGTTGCTGGGTTCAACCCAGAACTAGTTATTTGAAATTACTTGTTGCAGAACGTGAATTATGTTTTGTATGCAAATAAAAGGAAGTAAAAGGAATTGCGAGTTTAAAGAAGACGAAATAGAAAGGGGAGGATTACCTAGAATGACGAGTCGCTAGTCACTGACGCTAGCGGCCACTCACGATGGCATCACCTGAGGTGGTGTCTGGGAGGAATGAGGCGTTGTTGTTGGCAGAAGCAAAAACTAGTCTAGGGCTGTTCTTGTTGCTGGAGGAATGAGAAGTCGTTGCTGCTACTATTGAGTGGTGGAAGTAGCTGGTACCACCGATTGTTGGAGTCTCTGGTGTAATCAAAACGATGAGTGAGAGAGGTTGGTTTTAGCTGGAGGGAGGGCACTCTTATTCTCATAGCAGAGCCGAAGAAAACTCTCTGGAAAACAAGTGTAGAGAATAGGGGTCTTCTCTTTGCCTTTTTTTTTTTTCGTTCTCTCTATTCTTTTTTTTTCTCTGCTCTCTTCTTTCTTCTCTGTTTCTTCGTTCCTTTCTTTTTTTCACCACCCCCTCACACCACCTGGTGAGGGGTTATTTATAGGGGAAAATCGGGAGTTGGGCCACCTTATTGTTGTCCAATGCACGTCGAAGGATAGGGTGGTTGTGCGGCCACTTTTCAGCCGCTCCAGGGCCGCCCAAAGGACTTGTTTCTCTGTTCATGTCAGGCACAGTGGCAGGTTATGATAAGGATGTGTTTTATGTTATGGTGTGGGGGACGTGGAAGAGAGAGAGAAAGACCAAAACAAGGTGCAAATGAGGGAAGAAAAACCCTCCTCCCTCACCTGTAAAACTAGTGCAGGGGAAGAAGATGGTACACAGTGTCATAACCTATTTATGGGTTATTCCCTAAATTCACTTATTTTTCTTCCAAAATAAAAATTAAAAAATAAAATAAAAGGTTGGAAACGTTGAGAAAGCAAGCTGAGAATGAGTTCAAACATATAAGAAGATCAACCTACAATTTAGAATAAAGTGGAAGCCTAATTGTACCCTATTACACCCAATATTGAAGAAATAATGAAGATTCAAGGTCAAATTAAATGATTTTTGAATGAATTTACATAAAAATTAAGTCCAAGTACATAATTAAATTTTAATAGGCCAATTTAATTTAATCATGCGTCAAATTAAAGTTTAATTCTATTTAAGAATTAATATGGGTCCAATTGAAGGATTTAATTAGGTGCAAGGACTTAATTATACTTTAAATAGGTTAAATTAATTTTATTAAGGGCTTAATTGGTAAAACATTAAGTTTGGGAACCCAATTTGAGCTTAATTGAGAAAATTAGAATTTCAAGAGACCAAATTTAATTTTTACCAAGTCAATTGATTGAAATCAGAAGCAAAATTGCAAGAAAATTAGAGTTTTAGGGTCAAATTGAAAACCCTCACATATCATAGGTTCCTAGTAACCATAATTTTAGGTGGCGACTCTTGAACCTTAATCATAATTTTATGATTAAACTCAAAACCTTTTCCTTCCCAACAATAAAACCTCTCAAGAGGCACAATAGCGCACCAGCTCCTTTATGTCGCACTCACGACACAAAGTACCATCAAAATGGTGTTGTTTCGTTCTTTTTTCTTATACTAATAAAAAAATAATATCCTTTCACACAAAACATGTCGTTTCATTTAAATTAAACGACGCCGTTTTGGTGATTAAATAACCTTAGAAGTCCTCGTCTTTAAATCAGTCCTTAATTGTTGATTTATTCAATTAGGTCCTTAATTGATATTTTGACTTTAAGAATCAATTCAATTTCACCCCTGTCAAGTGTAATTGTCAACCCTAAACTTGGCTACTCCTTTTCATTTTGGTCCTTGGTTCTGAATTTGTGCATTTTGACTCTTAATTGATAAAAAAAAAAAAACTTCTCATTTCTTCAATGTGCCCCCTGATATGGACAATTTAGGTCCCTACATTCACTTACCTTTTCCATTTTGATCCTTGGTTTTGAATTTCTTCAATCAAGTCCCTAATTGTCTATCAAACTTTAATATTTATGCAATTAAGCCTCTGATTTGACCAAATTGACTTTTATAAATTGCAATTCGACCCCTAAACTTTAATTTATTTCAAATAAAGCCTAAATTGACTTAAAAATCAAATTTTATTGCAATTAAACCCTCTACAAATTCAATTAAACCTTCAAAAAAAATCTAAATGAGTCCTTAAACATCCACCTTTTAATTTCTCTTCCTCAAATTGAATTTTCTTTGCCAATAGGGTCTTCATGAGTCAAAAATATACTGTTAAATTTAATTTTTTGTATATTGATCCTCCTTAACCAATCTGCGGCAATTCCCTAGGTGTTCTGCCATATTCTTCTTATTGATATATTTTTTTTTATTTTCATCCAATATTTTTTATTTTTTTTGTATTTTCTCTTTTCCCCCTCTCTCTTTTGTTTTTGTATGGGGACCCCAAAAAATGAGTAACAACAAATGCTCTCTCCTTACAATACTTACAGACCAAAGACTGATTAAGTGATTTGAATAGTATGTTTGTAAAGGCAAACAAATTGTTCTTCAAAACTAAACTTCTCAAAGCTTTTAGTTTGGTTGACCTGAAACTCTATCTTTCCAGCAATCCCTTTTAAATGGAACTACGATCAAAACTATGTACAACTTGGTTATCTTGAGACTCAAATTTAACGATTCTTTTTAATCAGAACTAAAATCTTTACCAAAAATTTGGTCAACCTGAGATCTCAATCTGACGATCTCCTTTAACCTACATAGGTCTTCGGTTGGGTTAACCTGAAATCTCAATTTGACAATTCTCTTTAATTAGAACCAAAACATTTGTTTGTAGCTCGGTCGACTTGAAATTTCAATCTGATTATTCCTTTTAACCAGAACCAAAATTTTTGTTTGCTTCTTGGTCAACCTGAAATCTCATCTAGAAATCACCTTTAACCATAACCAAAATCTTTTTCTACAACTCGGTTAACCTAAAATCCCAATCTAGCAATTCTCTTTAACTAGAACTAAAATCTTTATCTTCAACTCGGTTAATCTGAGACCCCATCTGGCAATCCCCTTTAACTAGAATTAAAATCTTTATTTTAGTTAGGTTAATCTGAAATCTCAATCCAAAGATCCCCTTTAAGCAAAACCTAAATTCATGTCTATAGTTCGGTTAATTTGAAATCTCATTCTAAAATTATCTTTAACTAGAACTAAAAACTTTGTTGTTAGCTCGGTCAATCTAAGACTCCATCTGATAATCCTTTTTAACCAGAAATAAAATTTCTATCTGTAGCTCGGTCAACCTGAAATCCCAATCTCATGATTTCCTTTAACCAAAACTAAAATCTTTGTCTTCAGCTCGGTCAATCTGAGACCTCATTTGACGATCCTTTTTAACTAAAGCTTTCCTAAAGACTCTTTCTTAAGCAGTCTTTTGACTCATCTGAGTTTGATTTCAAGAATTTTTTTGTAAAACAAGAAACCTAAGCAATTTTTAGGGTTGAATGCATACATTCTTACGTAGTTCGGAAATATAGGTCCCATCCTTTCTTGGATTTCCTATTAACTCCATTTTTTGGTGTGAGCTTGTTCATATGTTTGAAATTATATACTAGAGTCAAGCTCTGTTTCTCGTGCTGCCTCTCTTACCTATCACATGTTTGAGAAAAAGTCTCCAGCTTTTTATAAGTGGCCCTTTCTCTTTCTAACAAAATATATTATTTGACATTGCTTTTTATCATGCTCTTGAAGGGCTTTTTGGTTTTGTTTCAGCATATAAATCTTTTCGAGAATAAAATCTTTAAAAGACTTGATTTTGTTCATAAAAACTAAAACTTTCAATGTATGCATCAAAAAAAGTTCTTTAAGTAATTCCCACTAAGGGTTTTATCAGCTTTCTGATGGGGAACCGCAGGATAATGAAGAGTTGCAGCCAAATCAAGAACTGCAGGAAGATGGGGAGCCGCAGCCAAATTAAGTCCACTCCAAAACCAACCATCATTGATGAAGTCTTTTGAAACATTGAAGCTGATTATTAAAGTCTACTGCAATTAATGGATTGAATCTGGTCATTGATCGAATCTAGACATTCTATCTTTATTCATGCATTTTAATTACCATGTTATCTGGAGTTTTAATAGTAGCTTTAATGATTTGTTTCTATATTTAGTTTGTTGTAACCACATATGAAAATAACAATTTTGCTTAAGTATTCAGTTCATAATTCCTCTTAAGTTTGGGTTTAATGATCATTTTGTTGAACGATATCAACAATCTTCATCTTCGTGAATGAAATCACGAATCATCAGCGTTTTGTGCTGCGTCACTTTCAAAACACGGTTTGTCTTTAGGTCAAGATTTTACAAGAGGTGACTTTCTATTTAAGTTTTTTCAAAAGGTTAATTTCAAGTATTTACTTGAAAATTCTGTGTAGAAAAAAGTGTTGCCTCATGTTAGGATTTACATTTTTCTTGTATAGATAAAAGCGGGTCATTACTCATTTATCACGTCGTGTGAACAGTAAGATCGTCGTTTATCAACCCAGGTTATGTGCGCTCGATTAGAAAGGACTTCTAAAAGCTCGTAATGTAGGCTATGATTGTGGGTTATGAAAGGAATTGATGCTTTTGAAGCTCAAAAGTATTTGAGGGTTTAAAGACTTACGATCACTTTTCTTTTGCCTCTTTTTTTCTTGTGAAGTTGTCTCATATACTATATTTGGATGCTCTCTTTTCTTAATGAAGAATCTTGCTTAGGGATCTTTGTCTTAGTCTTAAAGCATCATTAAACCATTATTTTCTTTTAGTTTCCCTTCTTTTATATATTTTTTGCTCCTTTTCTTGTCCCTCCTCTTTTACGATGATGCCCCCTTATGTTGGGTTATGACTTTCATAGTTCCATGTGTGTATTTTAGCCTTTTGCTTTTTTTTTTTTTGCCCCTCAGTATGAGACGTGATCATAGTAAGGGTTTTTCATAAAGAAAAACTCATTCATGCTCAAATAAGGATCACAACGGATATATTCTTAGAAAGTGAAAGGATAAAAAAATGGCTTTTCCTCATTTCAAACACACATCGTTAAGATTGATAAACTTTATCCTCTTCTTGAAAGAAACTTGTTGGTGATTATAGAGTGATTGCCTAACCATTTATCCATGCAATTCAAAATGTTATTCTTCAGGGACATGGTTTTATCTTATGGTTAGCTTTGGTTTGGTCACCTCTTAATCAAGAATTGCTTTAATCTCATCTTGAGAGTTTTATGATTCATTTCATGTAATCATGCACAAAATCTAGTTCTTTCAAGATTTTTTCTTTTAGGAAAAGCAATTCAAATGTTGTGAGATCAAGCAATTTTTTTTTAAAAAGATTATTTACATGAAAAAATCATGGCCAAACTTCACTTTATTGATTTGGGAGAAAAATTAAACACATCATACATAATTTCTTTTTACAGAATCAGAATTCACAGGTATAGCTAGATCTTCTCCATCCATTCTAGACAACCTCAGAGCTCCTCCTGAGAAATCCTTCTTCACTACGTAGAGAGCCTTGTAATTTAGCGCCCATTTTCTTTGATCTTCTTCTGGTAAAGGCAATATTTCCTTCAGCATTAGATCTCTTTCTTGGAAAAACCGAGGTCTAACCTTTGTATCATATGCCTTAGCCATTCTTTTCTGATAGAGTTGATGAAAAATCAAAGCTATTCTCTTTTCACTGATCAAGTTTAGCTGTTCATATCTCACTTTGGCCCACTTGGCCTTTTCTAGTTCAGAATCTATAAATACTCTTAGCGAGGGGATTTTCACTTTTAAAGGCATCACCCCCTCCATCCCATATACTAGAGAATATAGAGTAGTTCCTGTTGAGGTTCTGACTACAGAGCGATATGTGTGGAGAGCAAATGACAACATCTCATGCCAATCTCTGTAAGTGATTATCATTTTCCAAATAATTTTCTTGACATAGTTTGTTGGTGGCTTCTACGACACCATTCATCTTTAGCCTGTACAATAATGAATTTGAATGCTTGATTTTCTATTTGAAACCTTTTATTAAGTGAAGGCCATTTTCATTTCATAAAGTATAATTAGTAAATATAACTTTTTTGTTCTTGAATTATTATTTTTTTGTTAAATAGGGATCCATTTGAAATTTTTTATTAAGTGGAGGTAATTTTCATTTCATAAAGTATAATTGGTAAAAATAACTTTGTTATTCTTGATTTTTTTTAAAAAAAAAAAGGGATCTGAGTTAATAGCTCAAGTTTTCCATTTCCTCCGGCGCGAGGCTCTGGATGAATAATATCATATGATATGATAACGTGTCGATCGACATAACTTGAACTTTTGAATATATAGATGTATAGACGGTGGCATGATGATGAAAGTCCATGACTACGATAGGACATTGATTGTTCATAACATTGTTTTCACTCATAATTTGGCCGGTTCCTAGTGTCAAAGCAAATTAAAAAGGGTAGCTTCTAATAACAAAAAAGAAGAAGAAGAGAAAAAGTATCAAATCCTTTGTCTCGTGATCACTGGTTAGGTTTAAACGAAGAAATTAAAGAGATTGAGGCATGCAGGTCCCCTACCGTATGGAAAAAAAGAAAGGAAGAAAAACGTGGTTCCCACTTTTTACTCATTTTTTCCTTGGCTTCCAGAACTATTATTACAAACTTACAAGAGTAGAAGTAATAAGTCAAGCAATTATGATCCCACTAGATATGGATGAGTAATAAAGTCGGTACATTACTAATTATGCTTTAAACAGCATTAATTTAGGAAAAGGATCGATCTCCTTGTAAGTGTTTGCGTTAGTTATAATTTGATTTTTAAAATGTTTTTTATACTATTTTTTTTTGTTAAAAAAAACATCAAATTAATGTTTTTTAGATATTTATTTACGATTTTAATATTATAATAGTATAAAAAATAAAACAAAATTAAAAATACTTTTGAAAAACTGACTTATTAATGACTTAATGGTGTCCCACAAAAATAATTTAACCTTTATGCAATCAAAATAGAAAAGGAAGAATTAACCATATATATATCTCCTTTAATTCTCTTTCATATCATTCTTTTTAAAGTAAATAATAATTATAAATTAATTTATACATTACTCGAGATTATATTCATTTTTCAATCAATTTTAAAAGCACAACCTTAAATAAGTTTAATAATGATGTTAAATCTCGAACTCATTTTTTATTTTTTTAAAAAAAAGAGTAAAATCTCCACAAGTAAAGATCTTATAAGGCATTAATTCTCTCTTTTGTTGTAGCGTAGATTAGTTTAAAGATACTATTCTCATCGCGAAAAAAAGAGTTTGAATGTTAAAGAAAAGTCCAAATTTGTAGGCTTTGGAAGATTGCAGGTGCAGTGCCTGCCAAACCCTAGATATGGCATTAAATCAGGATGTGTGTGTAGCTGCAATTAGACGTCTATTCTAAGCTAACCAATTCCAGCTAATGTCCCTACCATTTGCATATATATATATATATATTGGACACGTTTTCTATCACCCGATATTACGCACATCTTCCGAGTCAAATATATATTTCGAAAGGGTCCCCTTTACCTCCACCACAATCCGTTCACTAATTGCCATTACTATTACCAGCTAGACCAGATGGTTTTTGCCCTACTTTTTCACCCGCTCAAGGATGCCTAAAGGAATATTACGATTGTTTCAAATTTTCAAAAGAAATCAGCACCACCTTCATTCAAACGAAACTACTCCCATGCTGAATAGCAGCACAACGTCTCATCAAATAGAGCACTGTATCATTTCAATCGCGCGTGTGACCAAAACGATTATTAATAATTTACTCTCATGCCATTATTCATTTCAAACTCGGTGCCCAAGGTAAATATTAAGATCCCATTAAGAAAGAATTGAATATATATCCGTATGAAAAAAAGGGTTAAAAACAGAAAAAGAGAGCAGTAATACCGTCGACTCGATCAATTGTAATATTCTGCATGAATGAATGAATTGAATTGATGAAAAGAGAGACGCTCGTGTGGCAAAATGAAAAGGACACTTAATTAATAAACAGTGGGGTTTCTTTCACACTTCCACAAGTTGGGAAATTAAATAGTGACCAAGTAGGAGTTAATGACCAACGTTAATGAAAAGTCTTGGCTTTGGTAAGAGGGAGGGGCCACAGTACTCCTGTCTTGATAAACTCTTTAATCAACATATATATATATATATATATATATATATATATATATATATATATATATCAAAAGGGATATGGGTTCAGAATTAATCTGCCTGGATTCCGCTATCTGAAAACAAGTAGTATTTATGTGCTTATTTTTTTTTCTTAATAATCGTTGTCGTATTTAATCTCTTTAATTAGTTTGCTATAATTAATCAAGTTTCAAATTTCTACCCTGTTATCCATCCATGCATCTTACAAGTCTTACATGGAAAAGGACCTCTTGTCTCATCTCTCTACTGCTTGACTACACGTGTTGTGGGTTTGTGACTCGTGTAAGATGGGTTAGTTTGTCCTCTTCCTTTTTAAGAATAATGTTTTAACTTGGAAGAGAGCAGCTAGCAGAGTACTTGGATATCACGAACCCTAGCTAGCCCAATATGGGGTTATTATATATATTGAATTTTACGAGGAACATTGTGAAATGTATACATTGAGGAGGGAGGTATTAGCTAGTTAGGAGACGACAAGATGCACTCGTGTGGTGTGTGTATAGAGACAAAATGCTTCCCCACTCCCCTTCACCTTCCCCCTTTTTCTTTTTTTCATGTGATTTGGTGCCAGACAACCAAGCCACACAATTCCATAATCCAATATCCATAGCCATCTAGCTAGCTAGCCCGACGTCCCGCGCCCCGTGCCTGCCTGCCTATGCTTAGCCTTCTACCAATCTGTATCATCCTTCAAGAATCAAAGATGTCTATACATATTGGTGATTTTCGTCATTATTATAAATTAACATAGAAATACCAGTACTCCATAGTATAGGGAACCCACCACTTTCCAAGCAAGATGTTGTCCCTTCCACCACATCCGATATCCCTACGCCAAGGGATTCTCTCTCTTTTTTTAATCTTAATTACATCTTAGGGTTTTTCAATTTAATTAAATATCCTTCTTTCAGTTTCAATATCATGATGCAAGAGATCATCGATGCGCATGCATTCTCTTATGCTGCCTTGGCTAATTAAGTACGCCTCTTCTTGTTTCATGCATGTACACCCACAATAACCATTGACCTGAAACTAGACACCAACAACTACTACATGTATTTTTCTCAATTAATTTCTCTTTGGGTCTATCCTACCTAACGTCATTACCTCTCCCTCTGTGGTTGGGTGTTCTATTTCTCATTCACTATGGCATCAACTACAAAATTAAGTGTAGGAAATTAATTAATATAATTATATACTACATAATGCATATATATCAAGGAAATAAAATTAACAGCAACATTGCACTTTACAACTATCTGCTTCATTCTTGCTTGCCAATCCATGTCCATATATATATATATATGTGATTTGTGGGGGTTTAATATATATTGACTCTTAAGAATAAAATATATAAGGAACGTGCCCGTATTTCTTATTAGTGGCAATTATTTGACAAATTCTATCTTTCAATAATAATAAAAAAAAAAAACCGACTTGGAATGCGCTTAATTATGAAGTAAATAAATTTGCTGCGTGTAATTTTATCTTACCTGCGAATTCAATTGTTTAAAACCTGATTACGAAAACTCAATTTTAACACTTAAAAGAGTTTGTTCATATTGGATAGATAGAAATATGGACCTAGCTACCAATTAATTTGATGTGTAATTTCATATATAGAAAACAGAGGGTCGTTACCTTCTTTTACAAGATGTTGCTATCTCCTCACATTATTATTATTATTATTATTATTATTATTATTATTATTATTATTATCATTAATTGCCTATTTATACGAACAAAATACAAATGATTTGGAGACGGATAGATAAATATAGTAAATGGGTGTTTGGCGATGTGGTGTAGAATGTTTTTTAATTAAAAATATATTAAAATAATATTTTTATATATTTTTTATTTTTATAAGAGCACATTCAAACTATAAATAAAAACAATTAATTAAAAAATATTAATTTAACATCTTTCAAATAAAAAAATAATTTGAAAAACGCGTAATTTATTATAAAATAAATATAATTCAACTTTCCAAGGAACGAATCAAGAGTAACGCG
>Ga0325410_1006845_pt1 | contig 12507 bp, 8 predicted proteins | sample PopdelMetagenome_16_FD_206182 | JGI IMG/M metagenome (GOLD analysis project Ga0325410, IMG submission 206182) | Populus deltoides microbial communities from Bellville, Georgia, United States - Xylem-PdIQD-R3 | ecosystem: Host-associated > Plants > Phyllosphere > Stem > Wood/Secondary xylem... | reverse complement strand
GGGACCTAATTTGGTTGGTTTTGGATTGGGTTGCCGGAGATTAGAAATGGTTGGAGGCTTGAGGTGAAAAACAAAGAGGTTGAGTAAACACTTCAAATAAATTATATAAAAAATAAAAATAAATTTCGAGAGTTTTTTTTTATTTTTTCTTAAGATAACACATGTCATTTTCTATTTTGAAAATATCATATATAAACAAGATAATATTATAACTATGATATAAATTAACTAAATACACTTAACTAAATATAATTAATAATAAAAACATAAATAAATAAGATAATATCATAAATATGATATAAACCTGAATCCGATATCAATATCTCAAGTTATAACCTAGAAACCAAATGGTATTTGAGTTTTAATAGAACCAACTCAACTAAGATTTATTCTTTAAGTCTAGCCCTTTCTTTGTCTCTTCACATAAACTCTAATTTCAATAATTAAACATATTAATCAATCATTTTAATGGTAAAATATGTCTTTTTTATAAATCTGCATTTAAAACTAACATTTATCATAAATTAAAGATATTTTATACTATCAAATTTGTTATTATAAAACGTGTTTAAATTAGAAAACTTAATGATACTTTAAGTGTTATATAATAATATAAAATCTTAATAAAATCTACCTAATTAAAATGAAAGAAAAAAAAGAGAAACTTTGTCAAACGCTTTTATTGACGGCGTAACAACTTTAGCTCTCTTAACATTTTTTTTAGAAATTCTTTCTCTCTTCCTATGAGGGTTAAAATTGTTGTTAGTGTTGTGACAAATGAATTTGTAAAAACATAAAATCCTAAGAAATTAAATTCTTGAATAAATCATAAAAATCAAGCAAGATATTAAAAAAAAGAATAAATCAAATTAGAGCTTCCTAAATCTTGGTCAAGAAACTTAATTGCAATAGGCATAAAAGGGCATCAAGAACAAATAAGTAGTAGGACAATAAAATCTATAGGAAAAAAAGAAGCAGCAATTTTAGCACCAAACCAATAATAGACATTATAGTTTTGAAACTCGGTGCACCCAGCTGACTTGGGGTCGGAACCGGGTTGGGTTGAAGAAAAAATGGAGGAAGGAAAAATCCGGTGTGACTCGATGGGTTGACCCGACAACTTGACAAGACCCGGTTGCAACCCGTTAACTTTTTTTTTGTTTTTTTTACTAAAACGACGTTGTTTTGATTTTTTTAAAAAATAATTAACCCGACCGACCCGGTAACCTGATTAAAATCCAAAATCCTAATCTTGGATCGAGCCGGATCTTAAAACTATAATATACAACCATAAAGTGGCTCCGACAAAGACTCCAGTCAACAACGATGGAAAAGCGGTGTACACTATCTCCATGTTGTGTCTGTTCCTAAACTTAGTTTTCTTTCACATTTGAAATTCGATCAATATCACAAAAGCTATTTGCAGTCATGTAAAAAATGCAGAAAATAGACAACAAATCTGACCGGCAGAGATAACAGCAAACCATTAATGGCAAAAGGCAGGAGATAAGGAGACAAAAACGAAAATTATTGGATCTTGGGCTTCATATTATTATCCCTCAACAGGATTAAATCCATGACTACAACTGAATTCTGAAACTAAAATCCAAAGTCATCAAAAGAATTCCTTTTTCCATGGTTAATCTGCAGTAAAAAAACAAAATCAAAGCAAAGAAGAGAGAGATAATCTTGTTTCCTGCCATGTAATTAGTTCTCAAAACATGCTCCATCTTTTGCAGTTGAAAGAGGATGAAAATACGATTCTTTTTTGTGTCTGTGCTAATTGATCATCAAGAACAAACAAAAATTAGTTACAATTCTGCAGACAGTACTGCCATAACTTTGATTCCCAAAGCAAGCTTCATTGTTGAAAGAAAATGAACTTGACATTTACAGCAGGAGACAGTCAAGTTTCCCCCATTTAAATCTGGGTTAATTGAACCAGGAGAAACAATTATCAAAGGAGAAGAAGGCAATCGCCTTGTTTTCATCTATAACTCTAAGCTCTAGATAAATATTCTCAATGGCAGCGAATCCAACACCTTCTCTTTTATCCCTTGATCTTATTTTCATTATAGATGTTCCTCCTCCCATAAAAAATCTCCCTTGGAGTAAGATCCCATAACTAAAAAAATTAAATTGAAAAGAAAAATTTTAATTTTAATGAAAATTCAAGAAAAAATTTAATTCGATTAAAGTTATGAGTTAACGTTTTTTTTTTTTAAAAAAAATGTCTTCCTGTTCGCCTTTACAAAATAGTAACTGACTTGACTGGCGTTGTCAAGTTAAACCAAAAAAAGGGATAAAAATATTTTAATAATAAAGGCACCGCCACAAGCGCGTGGGTTAGATATTTCAGTAATTTTACTCCCAATGTCCATTTTCCGAATCACCTGCCTCTGTCATTAGCTGTCTATAAAGCCCGAGACAACCAACCCCATCTCCCCCATATGCATTACACATCTCATAGAAAAAACAAATCGTGTATCTCATGGAGGAATTTCACAACACCGCCTTCCCCACCATCTCCGGCGACCTCATGAGCGATCATTTCCAGTTCTCCGATCAAGATTCATTGCCAAAACCCGACGTCGAAATCCTCACTTCCAATGGCCTCCGCATCCCGGCTCACACTGGCATTCTGGTACGTCGTCCCCTTTTATTTTCTTTTCTATTGGCTTGCACTTTCACTTATGTTAATTGATTCTGAGATCGAGTAATCTTCGAAAACACATATAAAGGGTCCAAATCTTTTAAACCCGTTTTTGTTTTTTTCAATCGAAGTTGGCCTCGAAACGTTAACAACCTGCAGATTTGCTTTGAATTTTTATATTCTAATTCTTGTGTTTTATATGCTGTTGTTTTTTTGGCAGGCCTTGGTGTCACCGGTGCTGGAGAATGTCATAGAAAGGCCTCCTAAACACCGTAGCTCCGAGAAAACCATTCCTATCCTCGGCGTTCCATGCGAAGCTGTTTCTGCTTTCATTCAATTCTTTTACTCCTCAAGGTTAGTTTTGCCTTTTCATTAATTTTTTGAATTTTTTTGGTTGATTATTATTGATAAGGTTATTAATTATTTATTTAATTTTACATGCTTTTTTGGTTAGTAAATTGTCATGTTAATCAGAGCCGTTCATTCTTTGAAATCCAAATCAATTCCAACGGCTAAAAATTAACAAGAGCTCTCAGTCTAATTTGACGGCTTATCAGATATTTTTGACTCTTTTTTTCCTTAAATTCTTGGTGTCCGAAAAAACCTTACCACACAATGTTTTTTTAGGCTACTTTAGCTTTAGTATTTTGGTCGGTTACGTAAGCGAAAATAGGGATATTTTCTCCAAAATCCGAGGGGCAACTTTGATTAGTCTTCAGTTTCTGTGAAATGACGGGAGTGTCCCTGGTGCAGGTGTAGCGAGGAGGAGTTGGAGAAGTATGGGATCCATCTTCTGGCATTGTCACACGTTTACTTGGTCCCACAATTGAAGCACAGATGTTCAAAAGCTGTTGGGCAACGGTTGACCATTGAGAATGTGGTGGATGTGCTTCAATTGGCTAGGCTCTGTGATTCACCGGATCTTTATCTCAAGTGCATGAGGATGTTGTCTAGTAATTTCAAGGCTGTAGAGAAAACAGAAGGGTGGAAGTTCATGCACGAGAATGACCCTTTTCTTGAGCTTGAGATTCTCCAATTCATTGATGAAGCTGAATCTGTAAGTTTTAATCGTTAATTTATGGGAATATAATTAAATAACAAACACAATTGACCCGATCGAGACCTATTAAAGGTATTAATTTAATCGTGAAATGATGCGCAGAGGAAGAAGAGAACAAGGAGGCATAGAGAGGAGCAGAGATTGTACATGGAGCTAAGTGAAGCAATGGAGTGCTTAGAGCACATATGCACAGAAGGGTGCACAACTGTCGGTCCATGTGACTTGGAACCTAGCAAGAAACGGGATCCGTGTGACAAGTTCTCCATATGTGAAGGTCTCCAGCTTTTGATCAAGCACTTTGCCATTTGTAAGAATCGGGTTAATGGAAAATGCTCAAGGTGTAAACGGATGTGGCAGCTCTTAAGACTTCACTCATCAATCTGTGACCAAACTGATTCTTGCAGGGTTCCACTTTGCAGGTAACTGATTAAAGTCCCTTTATTTTGTTTCTCTATTGTCTACTTTAGCTTGTTGGATCGTAGTTAGTAAAAGAGTTTTTAATTGTGCATTATACAGCTAATTGGCCTAACACGTTTCTTAATCATCCGTGTTTGATATGTACATGCCCTGAACTTGCTAGTTGGCTATTAGTGGTCCATGGAAAGAGATATTTTTTCTACTGGGATGTGGAAACAGTGTCAACTTTAGATCCTTAAACTTATCATTTCTGATTGGATCTTGCCTTCATTTTTTTGGAATTGGAAGACTCTTCAGAGATTCCCCACCAAAGAAAGAAAGCCCTTTTAAGGATCTAAAGTTGACACGTTTTACATCATTGCTTCCTATCCCAATGGTTCCAAAATGTCTTGCCCTGGATATGACCCCATGCCAGCCTCCACCTTTTGCCTCTTATCACTCCGCGAATCTTCAAAAAAAAAAAAAAAATCTTCCATTTAGTAGGTAGGGCTCGCAAAGTGTATTTCGCCGCATGATAATAACCTTCAATTAATTGACACAGAACCCTTTTTAGTAGTTAGTTGTCATGTAGTGTCGGCTTTTGGATTCTTTTGATTTTTCAATGCTAATTTGTTTGCCTCTTGAAGAATAAAACTGGTAGGTGGCTGATCACAGTTGCTTAGCCTTTGTTGAGCCTTCTAGGTTTTTACCCTATTGTGTGGTCTTTCTTTTGCTCCGGATTCCGCATAAGAATCCGGGGGAGGAGTTATTTATGTCCATTAAATTCCCCAATGAAATGACTGCTGGTTTAATAAAAAAGAGGAACATTGAACCAATCTATCAAGGCCAGGCGAGGCCTACCTCAATGTGACAGATAAAAATGGAAATTTCAACAGATTTTTTTAAATCTTGATTATGGTTAAGCCGACTAAGTATTTTGGCTGTACCTGGGGATGGCCCAACCTGACTGTTTATGGACTGGGAGGGACCGAGGGAGGCATAGAGCCTCTACTAGTGGATCACTTCTCTCTGCTTTTAGGAGGCATAACAACGGAGAAAATGCTACTATCTTTGGTTACAAGACAACCAACAATTTATTGTCCTGTTAGTAATAATTGAAGATGATTAAAGTCTTGTACAAAAATTTCTTGGAAGTTCTTCAAGTTGTCGTGTCCTTTTATAGAGCGATAAGGGGTTCCATATTATGGCATGTTTTTTATTTGAAGTAATGCTATGATATCATGGCTTTGACTTGTAATAATCTATTGCAACTGTACCAGTCCAATAACTAAGCTTGTGCTATTGCTGTTTGTTTTTAACCTGTGACAGGCAATTTCAATTGAAAATGCAACTAGAGAAAAAAGGAGTTGAAACGCTGTGGAGATTACTGGTGAAGAAGGTTGCGTCTGCCAGGGCCATGTCTTCTCTTTCTCTCCCCAAGAGGAAAAGAGAAGAACCAAGGGAAACCATGCATGATCATGGTATGAGGAACTTCAGACTATAATTGGACAACTGTACAAGAGTCATTATAATTTCAGTTCTTTTTTTTGTTTTTGATATTGAAGAGCTGTCTCAGGTTTTTGTTAAAAAGAGAAGTGTCATGTTGAGATAGTTTAGTCCTCCGGTCTCCGAAGGAGTAGAGCTTGTAACTTGCATGATGAGAGTGGTAGTAGATAGGAATGGTTGCTTGAAATTCTAAACCTCTTTAAGTTATGCAGGCAAGCCTTTCTTTTGTAGCTTGCCTTGCATTCCTTAGCTTTCATTTCTTTGTTCAAGTTGTCAAATAATATAAAGAGTATTTGATATTATGCAAACAAGATTTTCAAATTTCAATGCCAGAAGAAACATGCCCGCAACTAACTCTTGATGCCTGCCTCGTGTTCCTAATCAACCATTTCAACTCTTGAGATTTGTCTTGCTCCATGGAAACTGATGAACTCCAACAGGCTGCACATTTGGGAAGTCACAGGAAAGATCAGATGAAGTAAAGGGACTTCCGATTAGTAATCATAGAAGAGTCCTGTACTCTTGAAATTGAACAAGTCAGTCAAACTCGGTTATCTGTCTAGACTTGGTTAGATTTATTTAATTTTTTTTTTGCAATGATTAATTTGGATTAACTTATTCAATTCGTGACTTTGATCTTGACCGGGTTATAGTTGGAGCCTGGTTTGATAACCTTTTGCTTTTTATCCGGGAAATTTTATTCAGTCATGAAGGGCCACTCGCGGACTATTCTGCACATTTCCTTTTTCTTTTTGGAGTGATGTTCCTCGGTAAATTTACACGCTGTAATTCACCAGGGAAACATGCGATCATGAAAAATAAGCTTTAGATCGTTTCCAAGAAAGAAAATAAATAAAATAAATAAAGGGATGCCTTTCAGAATCATAGCAGACAGGATGTGAGTAACTTTAGGCCCCACTCCATGCTCAAAAGTTTCTTTTTCAGAACAAGCATAGATGATGCAGAAACATACGAACATCGATATAGATTGACCTGATCCCATTAGCGTTATCCCACTAACAGACTTCTAAACTTAAGTAAATTCCTCATAAAACTAGAAACACTGAAGGTGTTTACAGTCTATGCATGAGAAAGTTAAAATTAACCTCTCATCCTTAGTCAGATCAGTATCTTGACGACAAGTAAATAAGAGATGGCAAAAAATGAAATGAAATCCGAGAATGGGTTTTCTGAATATGTTATGCAGGTGAAGCTGAGATGATAAGACCGTACTGTTAAAGGGCAACAAGAAATCAACTCAGGGGTCTACTTGGATTTGTCATCATTGCATTGCTTCGATCACAGTGATCCTCTTGCTGTTTAAAGCTACTTCTCGAGAAACAACATGTGAAGGCCCTCCTAAACAATAACATATTGAATTAGGAGGGCCTTCATATGTTCTTTCTCCCACCCCATTGCGCACAATGACATTGAATTAGGGTTTTGTTAGCAGAAAGTGCTGCTGCTGCTTCTTTTTCATTGCAAATAGGTGCCAGGGTGATCATTATTATGACACAATCAGCAGTCCATTGTCAGGTGTTCAAGGCGTTATTGATTCGGGTAGAATCCTTCCCATGGGAAAAGATTGAATGTGATGTAGAATTTTGGTGCGCAAGTATAACTTCATGAACAAATTGGGTGCACAATGCTCGTATCAAGTACCTTTCTTTCCACTCCCTTGGGATAGGAGAGGGTTGCAGCTGCAGCTGCAGCCGATATTTGGGATGGGGAAAAGGATAATCACCGGCGGGTGAGAGTTGGGTTTAGCTGTGATGTTGTTGATTCATTGGGAAGTGCGGTGGCAAGGAAATTCTAATTCCAGGTCAGGTCGGCCTTAAAGTTCCTCTGTACAGAGGTTCAGTTGCAGCAAAATTGGAACGGGAAATCAACATAACCTTTTCAGCTATTAACCAAGAACAATTCATTTTTTGTCATGTTGCAGTCAATATTTATTTTATCATCATAAAAATAAATAGAAAATAATAATTTATTAGTGTTATTGAAAATATTATATAATTTAATTTTCTATTTAAACCTAGATTTTAAGATCTCCAATCAACTTATTATAATTATCATAACTACATTTTTTTTTATTTTGTTTTTTTTATAATCTTTAAAAGCTTTAAAACTATTCTCCTCAATGTATTATATATAAACTTTCTCGACAAATTTTTAGTTAGCAAATCTATAATATTTTTTAATTGCTGACTATCATAATGTTATGTACCCTTCCAATTGCTGACTATCACAATGCACATAAATAGCTGGTATTGGTTTAGTCAACATGGAATATCCTTTAAAAAAATTCAAAAATCATTTGGCTTCCTCTCCAACTTTATCAAAAGTAATGAACTCTAATTTCATAGTTTATCTTGCGATATACATTTGTTTAGAGGATTTTCATGATACATCTGCTCCACCAAGTGTGAAGACATATATACTAGTGGATTTTGAATTCTTAATGTCAGATATCCAATTAACACCATTATACTTTTCAAGTATCGATAGGTAACCAATATATTGTAGCTATAGTCTAATTTGCACCTCAAATATTTAAGTACAATTCATATTGCTTTCCAATGATCTATACTTAGATTACTTGTAAATCTACTTGATTTGTTAACCGAGTAAATAATATTAGGTTTTGTGTAGTTCATAACATATATGAAACTTTGAATTATCTGAAAATATTTTAATTAATTTATTCCCTCACCTTTATTTTTGGACTGATAAACACTTATATCCACTAATGTTTTTACAATGCTATTCGCACATTTAGAAAATTTGTCGAGAACTTTCTCAACATAACAATCCATCAAATGTCTTATAAATTTTTATTCTTAGTATGACATCTGTGAAACTCAGGTCTTTCATGTTACACTTGTTAGTTCATATTTTTTTTAGTAAACTTGATCATGTGATAATTGTTGACTAAAATAAGCATGTCATCAATATAGAGACATATAATAATATAACATTTATCTATATTTTTCATATAAATACATTTATTAATTTCGTTGATTTTAAACTCATTTGACAATATAGCTTTTTCGATTTTTCCATGCTATTATTTAGATACTTATTTCATATCATATAATAATTTGATAATTTTATGTTTTTTCTTTTTTTGTCTATTAACAATAAAACCCTTAGATTATTCCATGTGAACCTCTTCATTAAGGTCACCATTTAAAAAAGTTGTTTTTACATTCATTTGATGTATTTTAATTTTGTTAATAGTTGCAATGTCTATTAACATTGCAATGTCTATTAATGTTTGTATGGAAGTTATTCTTGACACGTGTGAATACATGTCAAAATATTCCATACATTCTTGTTGTCTAAAACCTTTAATAAGAAGTCTAATTTTACTTGTCAATAATATCATTAGTTTTCATCTTTCTTTTGAAAACCCACTTATAGCTTAATAGTTTACTTCTAAGAGGAAGATCTACTAGTTTCATGTATGATTATTCATAATTCATTTAATTTTTTTATTGACTGTCTTCTTTTAATAGAAAGCTTTCAAACAAGATATTACCTCGGAGTAGGTTCATTTTCGAAAAAGTATGTTAAAAAATCAGAGTCAAATGTTTTGGTCATTTTTTGCTCCTTTAAATGAACTTCATCATCTTTTGATTAATAATAATTACTTGAGTTAGCCCTAGTCATTCTCTAAAGTGAATGATTTTCTCGTACTTTATTCCATAAAAACACATCTTCAAAGAATATAGCATTCCTTGATTCCATAATAATATTAAGATGAATATCCTTAATACTTGATTTATGTACAAAAAATTGATATGCACTACTATTATATGCATATCCGATAAATACATGATCCACAGTTTTAGATTCTATTTTGATCTTTTTAGAATTAGGTATTGCTACCTTTGTAAGATACCACCAGACTTTGAGATATTTGCAGAAAGGTCTCATACCTTTTCATAATTCATACGGTGTCTTATCTAACTTTTTTTGGGGTGCTTTGTTAAGTATATTGTTGATAGTTAGAATTCTCTCCCCCACAAGTTTTGAGGTACTCTTGATCATATCAACATTACATTCATTATTTAAGTTCTGCAATGTCATTTTGTTATAGTAAATAAGGAGAGGTAATTTGGTGGACAATACCATTTTGAAAACAGAATTCGCCAAATGACGCTTTGTATTTTTTTACCTCAATCACTTTTTATTACCTTTATTTTTTTCTCAAATACTGCAATGTCATTTTGTTTAATTCTTTATAGACCAGACCCAAGTCTAAATTTCAGTTGGTAAAAAATAATATTTTATGGCCTAAAATATTATTTCAAAATACATTCACACGGAAACCCGAGCATGAGTCGAGTTAGGCTGACGCACACGTGTGTTTGCCAAAATATTATTTTCTAATAAACCCACATTCAGGCCAAAGCACGAGTCAGGTTGGGCCGATGCACACGTGTGTGTGAGTTTAATCCTAAATCCCACCTTACCTAGGATCTCTTTTCTTTAAAAGCTTGGATGCCATTTGAATCCAATTTTAACTTTTCAACTATCCATTTTATAAACACCAAGAAAATCTTGCTTCTTTTCTATGTTGGATAAAATTATTTTAAAGAGTTTTGAGTTTCATCAAAACATGTCAACCAAGAGTTTTTTTAGATTAATTTTTATTTACCCATAATTTTTTTAAAATACATTAATATTTTATTTTAGAAAATTTATTTAGGAGATTAAATTCCAATAAGATTTTAACCCAAAAAATAAATGAATTCTAATTTTTAATTTGATATCAAATATACTCATAACCAAGCTTTAACAAATTTTCCAAGATCATTTTCAAGAAACCAACAAAAGAAATTGCGTAACCTGTAATTAAAATAAAAAAATGTCACCTTTACAAAACTTGAAATATACTCCCTCGCTCTGATGTATAAGGGAAAATCAATAATTTTTTCTGTAAATATTAGACTTATTCTCTGGGACAAGCATAATACTTAGAGATATTTAATTTTTTAACAACGTTTTACATACTAATTAAATGATATAGCATCTGTCACAAGAAAATAATAATCAGATAATGGTATTTAGAACTTACATATTTACTGAGGTAATTATAACAATGAAATTCCATGACACTTAATAACGAAATTTAGTAAAGAAATTAAGTATATCTAACATTAATTATTCTATCATGTAATATGTTTCTTCTAGTTTGAAATCAAGATTATGGTAAGTGTAATATTAAATGATATATAAAGATTCCCTCTCCATGATTTTAAAAAACTTTCTCCCATAATTGATGTTAATATAATATTTTGATTACATTTTAGTATTATCACATATATAGATTTGTTCAACGGTTATAGGAATATTTTTTTTTTTTGGATTCGAGAAAACCTCATTTTTCCGGAAATCACACTTTGTGGGTCCAAGTGAGGGAGTAAAACCCCGGCTGTCCCAGGCTCTTACAAGAGGTGCACGCCCTGACTCGAACTCGAGACCTGCTGTGCAGATCTCGAACCCTTTAACATCACACTATGCCTTTTGGGGATAAATTATAGGAATACGATAATAGTTTATGAACAAGTTTGTGGTTTGAAATTTATTACACCAAGTGGAAGATAAATTATTTGTCAATTAATATTTTTTATACAAATATTTAAATTTAAAATATTAAAGTTGATATTTAAAATTGTTATACATTTAAATATTAAAAATTAAAAAATTAAAAAGTCTTGATTAGACAACCACGGGGCTGAGACAAGGACAATTTAAACTAGATAACAAGTTCCTTCAAGCTCATGAGGAATTATAGGGGAAATTAATTGTTTTATTACTAGGTAGCTTCATTATCGTGCCTTTTCTTCTTCACTTAACATGACAGCATCCCCTGCTTCCATATTCTTCCTCGCAGAACTCAACTTGACAGTATCCCCATAACTCCACTGTTTCAGCAAGCATTTAATGGATTTGACACCAAAATTCAGCCACAGTTAGAGAGTGATTGCTAGGATATAAAATGGTAAGATTTTCTCTCCTAAAATCTCATCTTTAGACACAACGAAACTGACTTCCCTTGTAGAACTTTTACGACGATCCTGTAAAACTTTCGAGGGATCAAACTCCTTCATCTAGCAGGTAGCAAAAAAAGAAGAAGAAGTTGTTTTTTGGAAGTATAAACGGGCCTGGCTACCCTTAGAATGAGATGTCACCTTCATTTGTGTGCCCTCCTCCACAGGGATGATAAGGTGATGATGCGTTGCTGGTCTGACTTCACGTTTGTTCTTACAGCTCAAGCTACTGAGAAATGGACCAGCCATGGATAATAATTCTGGCAACATGCATTTTTAGTTAAATATAAATGACTACCATGACATGACATGACATGACATGTCATAATATGATATGGTATTGTCAAGTTCGTATAGTCTATTTCTATTAAAGTAGAGAGCAACCATTCTATCCTGCAGCAAGGGATCATTGAATTCAAGACTCTTGCTTTTTAACATCTTCAATCTTTATCAAGATGAAATGAAAATAAAATAGAATAAATCTTTACCTTCCCACAAAATTTGTTTCAATAATAAATCAAGATACCCTTGTGGTTTTGAATTATGATAAAAATAATCGAGTTTCAAGATTCAACACGAAATCTTAACATTTTAATTTTATGGTAGGCTAAGATTTTGTTTAGAATTGCATTCTGTAACCCGGGTTAATAAATTAACGGTTAGAGTTATGACTAACCTGACAGATTGACCTTTGAGTTAGGAAACCCAGACTTATGCCAACTCGGGTTTAAAAAAAAATTTAAATAAAGCATAAAAAACATTTGATGCTTGTATTTAATTTAGATGCAAAAATCCTAAGAAAAAAAAAGTGAATTGAACAAAGCCTACAAAAA
>Ga0325410_1006839_pt1 | contig 12511 bp, 8 predicted proteins | sample PopdelMetagenome_16_FD_206182 | JGI IMG/M metagenome (GOLD analysis project Ga0325410, IMG submission 206182) | Populus deltoides microbial communities from Bellville, Georgia, United States - Xylem-PdIQD-R3 | ecosystem: Host-associated > Plants > Phyllosphere > Stem > Wood/Secondary xylem... | reverse complement strand
CTTTGTAGTTATTTTAGATTGCATGTAAAGAGAAAGGGGGTAAGTTTTATTAAATTCACTTAGCCTTAGTGTTATAGTGCATAAACACCCAATAACATGATTAATGACTCTTGAAATACAATTCGCATTTACATCCTGTAGCATGGTATAGTTTATTTTTTTTATATTGCTCCATATGCATGTTCATTTTATTTTTCGAGTTTGTAATTACTTACTTGATATAAAATCTATATTTAATTATTAATCAACTTAATTTTTTTTAATTATCAAAGAATCCTTGATAAGAGCTAGGAGAACATAAAGTACCACTAGTAGTACCTTGGTGGGGGAACTTCCAAGACCCCAGATTCATAGGGAGGATGCAAGGTTGTCGAGCTAAGGAAGCCTCGTCTATGGAGTAGGGACTATGACAAGAACAAAGAGGTTGATAATTCAAACTTTTCTTTTTCTTTTTCTTTTTTAAATCTATAAATGGTCATTTTTTATGTTAGATGAAAATGTCGTTTTCTCCGTGCTACTGTTTTTTTTTAAAAATTTAAGTATAGTTTGAAATTGTTTTTTTCTTATTTTTTAAAGTATTTTTTATTTAAAAATATATTAAAATAATAATAATTTTTATTATTTTTTAAAAAATATTTTTAACCTCAGTAAATCAAAAAAATTTAAAATAAAAAAAATAAAAAAATCTTCAAAAATATTTTTTAAACATAAAAAAAAACATTCCGTTATATATTATAAATCGATACATGCACACTTCAAGTTTTAGATTATGAATCCATCAAGTTAACTTATATTAATTAATATTATATTATTTTTTAAAATAAATTTAACTTTTGATTGGATTAACCAAAATAATGAAATCAAATCATATTAATTTTTTTTTATTTTTTTTAAACTTGGTTTTTTGAATTTTTTGTGTGAACCTAACTTGAATAACTACGTTATTTACTACTAATAGATCAATTCCAGCTACTCATGTTCTATCAAATAGAAAACTGCATTTATCACTTACTGATAGTGTAAGAAGAAAATACTGATAATAGAGCTATGGATGACTAGTTTAGAAAGACTAAGTTCGTTGTTAATTAGGACTTCTTAACTAATAATTGCTGATTTAGGATTGAATCGGGCTTGTGCTAATTATTCTTTGACGTTTACGTAGGATCCGTTTGAAGATTTGTTTTTCTCGAGCAATGTGGAAAATTTTCAACAAGAGAGTTTATTTAATTCTTTTACTGCTAGGGACTCTTGTTAAACCCGGTTCAGTACAATCTCAGATCTAGTTAACTCGAAACCAGGCATGGGCGGGTTAAAAACGTTGAGCGGAAATTGATTTGATTAAAACCGAGCAACTTGATAGACCAACCTATATTTTTTTATTTTTTTTTTAATGTTGAAATGATATTATTTTGAATTAATATAATTTAACTTGTTTAAACCACAGTTAAAATCTTGAAAAGTCATGTCACGTGCTAGATTTAATAACTTTGGGCTATGAACTTGATACAAATAAAAGTTAAGAATAACTAGACTTGTCACGTAACAAACCTCTTATATATCAAGAACACTGGAATTATAGCACTTGAAGATCTAGCCACTGTGGTCAATCGTGTGACTTGTTCCGTCCCCGTCTCGGGTTCGATTCTCTATGTGCACCATGTCACTCCCGCGGTGTTTTACTTATTCACTGGGCTTGCAGGATATTCAGTGGGCCGTGAAGAATAATCGTGGTGCGCGTAAACTGGCCCGGACACCCCACGCTAATCCAAAAAAAAAAAAAAAGAACACTGGAATTATAGTGAAACTCTTAACATATTTAATTTTACTTGTTCGTATCTTCACCTTTCAAAAGATTATCACAAACTTTTATATAAAAAAAAATTATAAAATCTTAATCATGTTGAATAAAAAAAATAAACAAGAAAAATATTCATTTCAAATAAAAAAAGAAAAATATCAAAAATAACTACCGATAATTGCTGGGCTCTTTTATTACCATGATTGTTTTGCTGCATGTAGCAAACAAAGATAAAAATATTTGTTACATGTTAAAACTTTTAAATATCAAGAACATCATAATTACATTGAGACTCTCATAATACTTAATTGTATTCATTTATGTCTACACTTATTAAAAAACTATCATAACCCTATATAAATAAATAAAAAGAACTATAAAATTCTAACAATACTAATAATAAAAAAAAAACAGGAAAAATATTTCCTTCATATAGAAAAAAATAAAAAAGAATAAAAGAATATAAAAAAATCTATCTACCTCTAAAAAAACTCCTCCATGGATCTACTCATTCAATATATAAGAGGTTTTTTTTTAAAAAAAAAATTAAAATAAGAGCAATGTCACTCCAATAAATTTCACATTATATTTTATAAAAATTTAAAGATTTTGAATTACATATTTTTTGGAATTGATAGTGATTTTTCTCAACTTACCTTTAATTTTGGTAAACAGGCATTTTCAAATACTAATACTTGCCCCAAATTACACGAGGAAACCCAGCCCTAAATTATTTTCCGGAATGTCATGTAATTTTACTTACAAATTAATTAAAACATACCGGTAATTATCTCTCTATTGTTAAGACATAAAACATATCATCTTTTAAATGTTGACTGAAATGATAAAAATTGGTTCCATCAAAAAATTATTTTCCCTCAAAGTGCCCAAATAAATAAATTAAAAGTCAATTCAAAAGAATAATATTTCAAGTTTTTTTTATTTGGTTTAATTTAAAAATTAATCCAAACTAAATTACAAGTTGATGGCATCGGCTAGAGTTAATAATAATGATAAAAATAATTAAACTAATTTACAGGTTAATTAAAACTAATTTAAGAAAATAATTTAAATAAAAAACTCAAAGCAGGTTTGATATTGCAGTGAAATCATAATTTATTGAAATATTAATTTTTAATTTTTTTTATCGTTTTAATATGATAATATAAAAATAAAAAAATATTATTTTAATATATTTTTAAATAAAAAATATCTAAGTATAAACAAAAATATATTCTTAAACTATACAAATCGATCTCTATCTCTAGCATGGTTGGATATTAGCTGTCACATATGAAAAAAACAAGAAAGGAAACATGTAAAAGTATTTCGATGAGTGTTTGTTTCTTCAAACATTTATTATTACTTCCAAAACCTTATAAAACCACTTTCAGAACCTCTCTCAGCCTCCCCCAACTTTCCACACTCTTCCTTTCATAGTTTCTGCAACTCATCAACCAAGCCATCCACCTTCTTCAAAGTTTTCGTTTCAGTCTCTTTTAGCTCTGAAAATGACATAGACTCATCATTCTGTTATTCTTGAGAGCCCCACCCTTTTTGGTGATTGACTGTTGATTTTCGTGCTGCTTTGTCAAAAATAAAAAGAGCTTGTTTGCTTACCGGAAGTAAAGTTTTTAGCTTTAAGACGCCCCAATAAAGGTTTTTTGGGCTATTTGTTTGTTGACAAAAACTGCGATTAAAGCCATTTTTGTTGGCTTTTACTTAGCTTTTGTTGAATTTAGAGTGATTTTGGAGGTGGGTTTTCAAGGGCTTCCTCTACAAGGTTTAAAGATTTCATTTTGAGCTCCACTGGCAATGCTCTCTATGCTTTCTCGGTGAGTTTCTATCTTATCCATGTCTCTCTTTCTATTTTCGTAATTGGTGTAACTTACTTGTTTTACTTATCTATGAACTATTATCAAGCAGAGGTGCCAAATATTTCATTTTTATTGCGATAAGTGGTCTTAAAAGTTTGTTCCTTTCATGCACCAAATCATCTAATTATTTTGTTTTTTCTGTTTTTGTATTCGAAGTGCTTTTTTTTTTACTGGGTCATTTAGATTTCTATTATTCGGGATTCTTGGGCACATCTATGGAATTTAGTAGCAGTAAGTAGTTATGCTGGTATTAAATATAAGTGGATGGAAGGGTAGGTTATGTTTTCATTCATGCATGGTTTGAATATTATGCTATTTGGTGGGTCCGGAAGAAATCCTCTACTATTAAAGTTGGGTTTGTTCCCTATCGCATTTTCAAAATCATTATAATACACCATTCAATTACGTCCGTGTTCTTTGCTGATTGATTTTATTTGGTGCAATTTTTAGCCTTTGGATTAGTTTATCTGATTTGGGGTGATTGGTCAAATGATGGATTCTTGCTAGTTAAAAAAAAAAAATTGGTGGATGGTAAGGATTTTGTTAATTGATTGTGTGCTCTTCTTGTTGTTAATATTTTAACTATAAGTAATTGATTGCGTGTTTCATTGATTCATGGAACTGTTGTCTGTCTGTGCACCCAATTATTTAATTATGGAGATGACATTTGTTTGATAAGCAGATGCCTATATTATTATGTCACAAGCTTCTAATCGATGGTTAATCTCTGGCGAAAACAGTGTTTTTTTCTTTTTTATGATAACAAAACATTAACATTGCATTGAATTCCCCCCTGATGTGCGCACCTTGTGTAACAGCCGTGTATATTTTATGTCATACTGAGACTAACACTAAGCTCAATGGTGGGTCTATAATGGCTGTGTTCTTTCTTGGATGCTTCTTTTAATAAAAATAGATCTTTTGGTTGGTCAACCAAATTTTCTGTTTCTATAGGGCAGCTGTTCTGCTATTAGTATCCGAGTGGTTGCTTGATCCCTGTGTTCATTGGGGAAGGATCCCTTGACTGGCAGTCCTTCATCACAGGAGATAAAACAAAACCATCCTCCTGACGTAGGCATTGATTTTCAACGATAAATCTGTATTCTTAGGGAGTCTCAATTGGTGCATCTGTCTGTTTTTTCCTTCGAAAGAAATGTCAGTACGGAGATAGTTCTTATAATGGAAAGTAAAAAATTCATATGGGTCATTAATTGCTGGTCATGATGTAAAATTCTGATCAAGGAATTTAGAAGTGAAATGTCAACTATTGATATAACAACATATTTAGATCTAAAACTGTCTGTTACCTGGTTTCTTGTCTGCAAAAGGAGCATATTTTTCTTTCTAAATAATGTCAAATGAAAAAGGATATTGGTGTGGGAAATAAGTATGAAATGACAGTGCTATAATTATAAATACAGTGATACTCAACATTTTGAATGTAATAATCTGCAGCTGAGTTTAGTGAACATGCATGGTAAGAAAGACGAGTCCATTTGATTGACGTGCTCTTCTGGTTTGGCCCTTTTGTGACTATATGTGGCTAGTGGATGAGTTCAGATTATTACTCTCTATCCTTTTCTTTTAGATATAATGCTATATCCCAGTGGCAAAGTTGCTGCAAACATCCTAATTGGGTTCCTTCATCTTTAATTGCACATGCTAATTTCCTTACTATTTCATATAGGGAGAGTAAGGGATAGAAGTGTTTGAAGATGATGGAAAACAAGAGAAGCCCTTGCTCAGTTGACCATGGCACTCTCACTTCTCTTGCAACTAAAAGACACAAGGCTGATTTTTCTATCTCCACCAAGGTTTTTCCTCCCTATCATCTTTTTCCTGCACTTATCTCCTGTTGTGAATACAGCACCTGTCTCATTTCTTTGACATGTTTACCGAGTGTAATGGATGAAGGATGACTACCAATATTAACTTGAATTATTGGCTTAAGAAAGTCATTTCCAAAAACTATGTGGTCAGTTCACGGATAGTTTGGCATTGCCCTCTTCTATCTAAACCCATGACAAAGCCAATTTCAAAAAAAGAAAAAAAAAACAGGTGGTCGGTTTCATGGATGCTTGCCCTTCTCTATCTAACCTACGTCATAGCCAATTCCAAAAAATAAAATAAAAACGTGGCCAGTTTCATGGATCCTCTGGCATTCTCTATCTAGACCTACGCGCTCCTTTTGGTCCTCATCAAATGTTACTTTTCTTAATATTCTTGTCTGCCATACAGTCTATGCCTAAGTTTTCATTCTGCAGTTAGGCAAGCCATTCTCTATAAGTGCCTAGTTAATACTGTTGGTGGAGTTTGAAGTTACACCCCCAATTTTTTCCAGCAACGAGACAATTCTAAATTGGAGCGTGGTTACTCAAAACAGGGAAGAAAGTACTTTAGGATAAGTTTTTTTTAATCAAGCCTAATACACAGAAATCGCTTAGCTGAGCCAGTTTAATTTTAGTTGGAGGTATTTGTAAGGCAAAGCATTTGGGTGCTTTAGTGATTTTCTATGGTGGTCATGTGGTTAAATTTTCACTCAAAGTAGGTCAAGATGCACCAAGAAGCAGATTGTCAGACCTTGGTGCTTGTTGACATCCTGCAAACCCAGAGTCCCCGAGTTAAATCTAATATCTCCTCCTATAGGGATTATATTGCTAGTCAAGTTAATCCACTGTAAAAGATTTAGTGCTCATATGTGCCTTATTCGAATTGGTAATAGGAACGAAAAGAGAAACTTGGGGAACGCATCGTAGCTCTGCAGCAGCTTGTTTCACCGTATGGAAAGGTACAGATGGCAACTTTTTTCTGTTAATAAGAATCCATTTTATAGCTTGCATGAGCGTTTTAATAATTGTGTAGATGGTCTCTCTGAAGATTTGACAGGGGAATTTATTATATTATTTTTCCTCACACATCATCTATTATCTTGAATGATTGTCATTTTAAGACATTTACCATTTAATGCAGACTGATACTGCATCTGTCCTTATGGAGGCGATGGAATACATACGGTTCCTTCATGAACAAGTTCAGGTTTGGATTTTGGCCTTCTCTTGCTTATTTTTTGCCCTGCACACTATTCTGTCAGCTTGCCTGTTCTTGAAGTACTTTTGCAATCTGGAAATGCATTCACAAGCTGGACTCTAAATGAAATGGAAATTAGTAAGGTGAAACCTTGTGCTTGCAAAATGAGGGAATTTTTCCCCCTGAAACACTTTTGACTTGCAAAATGTAATATTGAGCTCTTAAATAGGTTCTACATATTGCAATTTTTGTGGAAGCATCAAGCATATGCAATGGTGTGTTGGATATGCAGATTTGTTTTCAATATCTGACCTGCGAGCTATTGTGATTTGGGCTCCGATCTCTGTTTGAAGACATGTCATCTTAAAATAGTACCCCCACAAAATAGAACTGTTGCTTTCCATTGATTTAGGTTATAATAGACAACTCTTACCCTTTTGAACTTTTAACTTTTAACTTTGAGATGGCTAGCACATTATGGTAAGCTTTTGTTATTGCTGCTTCGCTGTGCAAGTTTGATGGCTAAGACTGAGTATCTGATAATGCTAAAAATATGTTTTTTTTTTTTTTTTTAATATTGTTGCAAATACAATTTGTAGTTTAAGAAATGGTGGTGATAGGATGTTAATTTCTCATTATTGTAGTTTTAGAACTGTCGAACGTTGTAGTTGTGGAATCATTGCATGTCTGCACTTTTGTTTGAACATTAACATGACTATTTTGACATTTAAACTTGACCTTTTTGTGGTGGTTTCAGGTGTTGAGCGCTCCATACCTCCAAGGTACATCGTCAGCACAAATGCAGGTGAGCATGAGCTGGACCTAGATTACATGACATTTTCCTGTTACACACTTTACTTCTAGAGAGCAATGTCGTTTGAAGTGCATTTTCCTGATACTTCCAAAAACTAGTTGCATGTGGTCCCCTTGAAAACATGCCACTGCCCCCATTGAAAATGCTATTATGTTTTTAAACGATTGCACCATTAAAAAAGCATCCTTAATTGAAATTTACAGCCGGGTTTGATTACTTGTGCTGCTGTGCAGGGGTTAGGGCAACACAGTCTAGAAAGCAAAGGTTTATGTCTTGTACCAATCTCTTACACTGCTGGCATTGCTCGTAGCAATGGTGCAGATATCTGGGCCCCCATCAAGAGCCCTTCTCCCAAATGTAATAAGTCCATTTCACAATTTCATTGACACAGTTTAGCTCAGCAACTTGAAGGTTGTTTCAAGTTTCTAGATAAGGTGGCGTTAAGGGTAACCAACATTCGGGATGCGTGACAAAGTTTTGTCCAGCAGATGCAACTCTGTAACAGAATTCAACATCGGAAAAATGGAGCTTCGTATGTTATATTAGCGAAGCTCTGAATGATGTAAAATGTCAAGTCCCTATTCTAGTTTTAAGTGATGACAAGGCAAAGGTATATGTATTTCCCGATTAGCAAAATGTATATTTACAAACCTAAGATGTACAATAAACATTAACAGAAGATTAATAAAAAATATGGGGAGGCATTTATGGTTTAGATTTTCCCTGCCTTTTCCTTGAAAGTTCGATCTAGCAGGCTTCTGTTGTCAACTAGAAACATGTGCTGTTAACTTCCAAATTTTCTTTTGCACTTTTTTTTGTGTAATTTAATCCCAACCATGTATGGTGAGGGTGATTTGAGTCCCGAAACTCTCACCTGAGCATAAGATTGAACCACTGTGGAAAACCAGATCGTGTCTGTATGGTTGTAACTTCGGTGATTTTGTAGGGGAGAGAAAAAACTGACGACTTTGGCTTGCATGCTTGCAACTGCAAAACTAAAAATCACGAAATCAGGCTACATGTTGGAATTTCAGAAACTTGACAAGTAGGTTCTCCTCCAGTTTTAGGCTTTAAGCGACAACAATAAGTTCAATGGCCTGGTTCTCAGCTCAGCTGAGATCCTGAATTGCAATGATGGATTCCAAAATGAACTGAATTCTCATGACAACAAAAATCTGTGTTCACGGGGATGCGTTTGTGGATGCTCTCAAAGCAGGGCACCCACCACCCACATTGGATGCTCTAAAAGCATGACCTCACCATAAACCATCATTTCGAGCCACTCTGTCAAATGGAATCTTAAAGGGGGGCAGAAGGAAACTAACATTGCTGATCACACTACACATATTGCTCCAAGTTAATTTAAGAATCCAAACAAATACTTAAGATACAGGCATATCAGCATTGAATTAAGAAACTTTTTATCAAGGGAAAAAATGCCACTCTCTTAGATTGCTGAAGCAGGCTTAACCTTCTCCTGCAAGAACTGAAGCATGTGTTCACGTTTCCAATTGTCAATTCTGCAAGTAAAATAACAGTAGAAATTCTCAGTACAGAAGCCAATAGAACTTCATTATTTTTCTTGAAATGCAAATATGAAAGATGATTATACAAGGTTCATGTTATTTTCAAGGCCAAATGGACATCAAAGCAAATTTCTGTAATATTTCACCTATTGTCATGCAGGAGTAAAAGTATAATACATAATAAAAGGAGCTCACCTAATGGTTTCCTTATGCTGACCCTCATCATCCAGCATGATCAACTTTGGTGGAGAATTGAAAAGATATTGGACTTTAACGGTGGGAAATTGATCCTTCTCTTCTTCAATGAAACCAACAATTTCAGGATAGAAAACCAATTTCCTCATGCAAACCTCTATTATTGCACCAGAGTAGGTAATCTGCAGCAATTTAAATACATCTTTCAGTTCCAATAAGAAGGAGAAACTTAGTGTTCTCTTTGATATTTGCATATACATGTATGTGTGCGTGCACATACAAAAGTAGACAGTAAACTTGTTTAGCATTCAAAGCTGGAGTCGTTCACAATTGCATGTCCATTAAAAACTGGAAACAAAGACTTAGAAATCTGTTCTTTATTCATCCAAGGATACAATTGACCATATCTTATCCACAGTCCATTCCAATCATGGGCCTTTTGAAATTGAATTAGAAATGAGAGATTAGTGCAGTCATGAAATTATAAAAAAAGGTGCCCAAGGGAAATTCAAAACATTTATTTGAGCTTCAAATATTATTTTACCCTCAATATAATACCTACCTTGCTTATGGAATCATCAGAATCCTCTGTGCAACACTTCAAACAGTCAGACACCAACTCTGCAACCAAAACTTTAGCGTTAAACTTCTTGTAGCCACAAGGCAATATTACAGACTTCTACATTATCATGCCCATCCGAAAGGTTGAGTCCAATAAATAAGTACAATATCTTAAATCTAGTCACTTTATCTACATAAAAGCAAAGTCAAGTATCCCGTCATTTAACTCCATAAACTAAAAGACAGCCTCTGACTGTTAGCAGCTAGTGTAGTGCTATAGAAGGAGAAGAAATAGACTGTGCATGGCCAATGGTTTAAATAACCAGTTCCGGTCTTATGGACTTTGCCTTGATCTCTTTTTGGGTTAAGCACATTGCATTACATAAGTATCTTTCCACCAGGCCTGGTTTCATATTAAAATCAGATTATGTTAATAATTCTCATTCTCCTCGCTTGTCATGGCATGGGCATGGGCATGGGCATGCTACCACACACTATACTTCATCCTGTCTTGTCTTTGGACTCCAAAAGCTCAATAACTTCAGTTCACAGACTTTTATCATCAGGAATGCATAATGCATATGGTAATGTCAACATCTCAGTTGAAGAAACAGAGCAGACAATAAGCTAACATAAAGCTTTTCGGTGGACATAACACCCATACAACTAATTTCTATAGCACGATCTAGTCATTTAGAACAATATGCACTGTTTGCGTCCTGAGTTCAAGATAAGTCATCTACATTAGTTAAACAGCCAATCCGCCCACACCAAAAACAAAACCAACGAGGAGAATCATTCAACCATCAACATGTTTTCATCACGCAAATATCTATGCCGCCCTACTTCATAAGCAAAGTTCTCACAGCTCTAGTTCACCAATCCATAACAACATTGTCAAAGAAAATCGAAATGGCCAACACTATCCATACAAGGCAATCTCCTCCCAACAAGAAGTGCCAGCTCTTTTTCATCGAACTTGGTAAAAACACAGGGAAAATCTTAAATTCTCCACACTTTCAAGTTAAATAAACACACCTATTTGAGAATCCAACACCATCACTAATTAACTAGAAACAAACATAAACTTCTTCACATGGTGTCACCACCAATTGCATTCCATAAAACACACAAGATCCCAACTTTTAACCCAAACAACCCTTCAAAACCACAGAAACCAATAAACCAAACAAGAAAAAACAAACAACCAAAACAAAACAAACGCATAGCCACAATACGAACTACAATTCCCCAAAAATTCCAAAAAGACACAAACTTTATGACCAAAAAGGAAAAAACAGATAAAAGATCAAAAGGGTCTTTACAACTCACCTTGGTTTTTAACATACTCAGCTAAAGTATTGCAATCTGAGCAGAGTGCAAGTCCTGTGAATCCCAGATCCTCACATTCTCTTGAACTCAATTGCTCTTTTGATTTCACAATTGGTAAAAGAAAAGTAAAAAACAACAACACTCCACAACCTTTATACACATTCATGTCTAATATCTCACTTCCTACCAACTATTTTGTGCAAAGTTTCACTCTTTTAGATCAGCGAAGGTACGGATTTGATCTTGATGCGGGTGGATGTTTTGCTGTGCCAATTTTCAGGAGTTCACTGTAGAAAACTAGGCGTCGTCTCGGATAAGAGTGGAGGGAGAGACGACATGACGTTTATATTTTAACGGATTCGAGCGAAACCTCTATCCAAAGTTTTTCATTTTAGCAATTAGACTTCTTCTAAAAAAAAATCGAATATTCAAAGATAATTGAAGATCAGTCCACGCAAGATGTAAAGTTGATATAGTTGAGAGCATTGGGCATTAACGAGTCCAAGTGAGCATGGTTAAGGATTTGCCATGCTTCATGCACAACCAACGATGGGTATCAAACCAGATTGTCAACTGCATGTTGTGATTTATGGATAGAACAAAAAATGTCCAGATGGTCTGGGTTTAAGGTCCATAAACAACTGCGACTGCGAGGAAACTATTTATGGTGTAAACACTTTGATGGATGAACCAAAGGACCTTGAAGTTGATATACTTGTATGTACAAAATTTATGTAATTGTTTTTAATTTTTTATAAACGAAAACTAGTTCTCAGCTTATTGTAATTTAATTTAAATTTTTTATATCTTATAGATATAATAGATACTTATATGTTGAGTTTTTATTATATTCATTATAAAAATAATAATAATTAGATGTTTATATTCAACTCATTGATTCAAGTATTCATCATTTAAATAATATTTATTATTCAATCTAAAATAAAATAGCAATATATAGTATATACACATGTATATTATGTAAATATCATGATGTGTATATATTACACTAGATTAAAAAATATAAATATTATAATCATATATGTATATGATATCAATTTATATATTTCGAGTTAAGTTTGAGTTGAATTTAAAATCGAGTTTGATAATATTCATATTTTATCTATTATCTAATTGGATAAGATAATTATAAAAAATACTCATTTGTTTAAATTGATATGGATCGATCATAGGAAGAAACTAGTTCACAGGCTTATACTAAGTTGCATATCGGATTCATTTTTTTTAAGAATTAATAAAACATATTCATGCCGTGGAGAATTATTTGATATTTTTATTAAGTTTGGTCTAGCGGGTCAACTTTGAAACCTCGTGATTTTACTTTTTGCTTAACCTAAATTTAAAATTAAATCATGTGAGA
>Ga0325410_1006836_pt1 | contig 12513 bp, 3 predicted proteins | sample PopdelMetagenome_16_FD_206182 | JGI IMG/M metagenome (GOLD analysis project Ga0325410, IMG submission 206182) | Populus deltoides microbial communities from Bellville, Georgia, United States - Xylem-PdIQD-R3 | ecosystem: Host-associated > Plants > Phyllosphere > Stem > Wood/Secondary xylem... | reverse complement strand
TCCTTAATTTTGATACCCTGAAACACATAGTAGTAAAGAAGAAAAGGGACATGCATGAAAGATAGATACTCCCTGTCGGCTTCTCTTAAAGGAAAATTATTCCTCATTCAAGGTAAAAAGAATATATCTATATCTATATCTATATATATATATATATATATATATATATATATAATATCCCTTCACTCGGAACAAATGGGTTCTTAGAAACCGTTTTTTCCCTTATCTTACTGTTGTATGTGCGATTCCCGAAGCACATAGAGGTTCTTTGTTCTTCTTATGTTCACTTCCCCAATATGGCTTTGTCTGCAATGATAGGACTCCGTCACTGAGAGCAACTAATTTAGAAAGCAGCGGTTAGAAAAAGAAATCTGTACTAGTAATAGGCATGGGGATGGAATATGTTAGACTGTTAGTGGTTGGATTTATTGTTGCTCGAGGGTGACAGATTGATTGAAAGCTAGCTAGCTCACAGGCTAGTGGATTTTCAAATGGAATTTACTTGAGATTTCTGATGATGGCGATAAGTGTTTGCTGCAAATTCAAGTTCCAATACTAGTGTAGACCTCTCTGCTCGTTATCGTTTGATCTTGAATTGGATTTCCCTTTGTATATCAATTAATGTTTTTTCGATAGGCCGGGGTTGTCTTCTGTGGTTCGTTGCTCCCCTATATACACCTGCAGACAAAACTCTATTTCTTTGTCCTTCGTAACCTTTTGCTTATCAAAAAAGAAAAAAAGTAACATGGCATGACGTCCATTGACCCACACGGAACTAACATGACATTGTACAAGTACAAGCTTCGAATAAAAGCCCCCATCAGAACGAAATCTAAGGTAAACACTTATCCTTTTATATATATAAAAGGATATGAAAAAGAAAAGAAAATGTCATGAATTTCACTCCTCGATCCATGCTACACACACACACACACTCAATTGCTTTTAGTTTTACATAAAATCATATGACATGTGCTTTTTATTCAAAATTTAGGAATAATTTTAGTTTTGTTTTTTTTCTTTGTCAAAGAACGTTTTTATCTCTGAGTTTAAGTTGCTAGTGAAGTCCAATGGATAATTTTACAATGCTCTTAACAGGTAAAATCTTGTTTAATCCAAAACTGTGCATACAGATCTATAGCTATATATATATATTGTGTTGAATCTTATTATTTCAATTAAGAAAATAAGGAAGATGAGATTTATACTTAATAAATGATTTTAGATTTCTCTATAACATTTGTTTTTCTGTTGTTTTCTCCACCCAAATTGTAGATCTACAGTCCATGCCTATATTTGAGCCGGCCCGGGCTTTCCCATTTCGACATTAAAGTCACTAGATCCTTTTCTTCCTTGAGGACCATTAACATAGCCAGTGGCATTAACATAAGGAAGATCTAATTGACGAGTCCTCGATTACACAATGACACAACTTTTCTTTCATCCTTAAATTTTCATCATACCCTTTTCAGGATTTGAACATAGACTTTCTAATTAATGCAAGTTATAGATCTCGACTTATCTCGGTCGTTCCCACGTCGCATAGTTTGATGATACCCCGATGCTTTTGAATGGACGCAGTTAGCTAAGCACACATGAATTTGATTTAATGCAAGGAAAAGAACAGGAGCAAGGTGATAGCAAGAATCCGTAGGTCTTGCATTTTCCATCATTCTATGCACAAATTAACTAGAAGGGTTCTGGTAAATATTTAGTTACCGATTTCGAAAAGGGAGATAAGAGGAGGAAGGAGAATATAAAGATGAAGATGAAGAAGATGATCAAGAAGATAGATGGAAAACTCCTTGTTGCATTGACACCAAATTAACGCATGGGATATATAAGCGATTTAATTAATTACCAAAAATAACAATAATGATAATAATAATAGGAGTTGTGAAGGAATATATTGAACAAAATGATAATAAAAATAGGATGTTTCAAGAAATATATATATATATATATATATATATATATAGAACAAATCAAGTGTGAATATGCATGCTACCACATTCCAAACCATCATGAAATATAAGACGCGTGAGGGATAAAATTAAGAATTGAAACCAAGTGCCAAAACAAGTACAATTTTAATGTACTTTGTCAATTCATCACAATTTGACTGGATTGTTTTCCACACATGGCATTGTACTGTTAGCTCAGAGTAGAAACCCTAATTTAATAAATTGCTAGTAACTTAATTTCCACTCCAAAAACCCTACATCTCATACTTATAAGAGCTTAATAATTAATATCATGTCACTTACATCTACATAATTCATAAGTCAGCTTCAACCAAATGGTGAGTTTCTGCCTTGTGGCATGGCACCGGTATTGATCATAGGGCTCATCCTGTCTGCTGCAAGTGGTGCTCTTCTTGGTGATGGCCTTTCAGTCTTTGCTGATGCTTCCAATTTCTTTTCATCCAGTGCATCACCTTGATTTACTGGCTTTGTTTCATATAAACCAGATAACGAATCCAGATCAGTGCCACTATCCATTAATGGTGGTGCAATCTGGATCTGGTCACCTTTCAAAGGATCATCTTGAGGTCCAAGACATGACAGTCCCGATCCCAAATCTTGCAAACGCAGATCGTCTGACCAAATCAAAGGGCTCTTGCCACTACCAGCATAAGGATTAGTCCTCTTCTTTCCCAAACAAATGTCGTCATGATTGTTGGACATGAAACCATCAAGTGATGGCCTATCCATATTGTGTAGAAGGTCAAGCTGGCCACTCCCATAAATGTTAAGGTCTTGAAATGGTGGAAAATTAAGCGGACCAAAGTCTTTCATTGCACCCATATCAGGAACTCCTTGATTCCCAATTCCCTTGTAGCTTCCAGAAGCCAAGTCTTGATCACCTGCTAGGGTTTGGCAAGCTTTCTCCAACAAACTTTGTATATATTTTCCTTGAGCTTCAGTCCTTAATTGAAGGTGTCTTTGAACCTGGCATTAATTTATGTGCATAAAATTAAGTCCATATAGACAGTCTTCATTAATGAAATGAAAAAAAAGGATGGTGGGGTGGAGGTGAAGTTGAGGAGCAATTGATCTGTGCTTACCTCTAATTGTTCGTGCAGTCTTCTCTGCACCTCCATTTGCATCCTAATCGCATAAATCATGTGTGAGTTTCTGTACGTTATATACAGTTTCACAAACACATTCCACAAAAATGAAAACAAGACACTTAAGCGACTTTGTTTATATTGTTATTATTATATATCTTTAGAAAAAAGGGGACAATTGCTAGCCCTCAGCTCGCTGAAATTCGTAATTGTTTCGTTTTTTTGCATGTAATACTTACTCATTCATACTGCGGCTAATCATGCCGGATGAAGATGCTGCGCTTCGTTGAAGATCCAACGCCGAAGCTGCATGCATGCCATGGAAAATTATGAACAAAATCAATCTGATCATTTTGATCCCATTATATTGTGCTTGTATAACACTCAAAATATTGTGAAACAAAGGGAAGAAATGGAACAGGTTGGCGTCATTTAGATTAATGTTACTCACTCTGCGTAAAGCAAAAGGAAGGACTCGGATCCGAGTCTATCTTTCCTTGCCACCTTTAACAACCGAGAGAATAAAAATAAAAACAAAAACCCTAGATAGATAGATAGATGGATGGCATAGCTAGCTCTCTTACCATCCTTGATTGAATGATCATTGAATTCTTTGTGTAGTTGCTTTCCAAGTCTGAATTTCTAAATTAAAAGAAAAGAAACATTAAAGAAAGGAAAATTAAAGATAAAAGGAAAAGAAAGAATGAAATCAAGCCAACGCGCTACATCGAAAATGGCGCAAAGGTGTCAATACAAAAGCGAAAGAGGCATGAAAGAATGTCCTATTCGAACCTGAAGATGGCTTTTGAGGTGGTAAAGGGTAAGACCCTTCACACCCATGACTCTCATGATGGTTTTTGGAGTGGCCTCTGCAAATTTTTTGATGAAGAGTAGACAAAAGGGGCGAGAGAGAAGGCAATAGAACACGTACGTATTAGAGAGATTGAAGCTAGAAAATGATCAGCACAAATAAACAAACAGGAATAACTAATGATCGACTGCTTAAGAGTAAAAGATAGATCAAGTACTGTCAGGGCCTCCAAGCTGAGCAACAGCATCCACAAAGCGTTCATGGAGCTCAACAGTCCAGCGGAGACGGGGCTTAGGGTCTGTGGTGAGGACAAGACCAGAGTCTTGAACACACATGGGTCTATCATGGGAATTCATAGTTGAGGGTTTCTTGGTATGGAACATTCTCTCCTTCTCTCTCTCTCTCTCTCTCTCTCTCTAAGAGACCCTGGGAATACAAAGAGATTCAAGAACAAATGCGATGCAAATATGGAAGAATAGGGTGCGTTTTTTAAGAAGAAGAGAGGTTGGGATTTGTTTCTCTCTCACACACATACTAGTAGAAAGCAAAGGAGACTAGTTAACTTTGCATCAAAGAAAATGTATAATAATATATACCAAGAAAAAAATTATTATAAAATAAAGTACCCATCCCAATGTGCAGCCCTACAACCTTTGTCAAAATATTCTCTCTCCCTCTCTCTTGACTGTAGCAATCTACACTAAATTGAAATACATTTGCCAAATTACTTTGGTCGTGCCCTCTCCAAATAGAAATTAAATTCATAGAGATATATAGAGGGCGAGAATCTTTATGTTTTGCGGTGGATGTACGTACCTGTGTTGTCAGATAGGAGAGAGTAGAAAACCTTTTGTTATCACCAAAAGAAGAGTACATCTTTTTGTAGTGTTATTCTTCTACCATGTGAAGCTTTTTTCGGATTAAGGTATGAGAATGGAGGCCTCTTTTTTTTTTTTCTTTTTTTTAACAAAGAATTGAGGCCCTATTGCGCAATCATGATGACCACAATACGTGCTGTTCTTTACCTCTCTTTTTTTTTTCTTTTTTTTTTGGTGGTGGGGAGTTAGAGCCATGCTGATCTGCATATATAAACCCAGATCGATCTTACTAGCTAGACATTACTTTGTGCATGGGTGGTCACTCGTCATCATTTCTCCTGTTTCGGAGGACGATCCACTTTTTAGCTTATTCTGAACCGAGAAGATTATAATTGCCATTTGCCAAGATGGTTTTAGAACACAAAGACATGCTTTAATTTATGTATTAATTTGCCAGCTGCAAAAAGGTTTTAATGATGCTTTATATGATTAAGACAGTCTCTATCTCGGTCCGATCGAGGCTTTTATCGAACTCATTCATCGGAAATGTTTTCCTTTTCTTGTCATAATTATAGTTATCTAATTATTCTTAATTTGATTAGAAAAAAGGTTCTCCGGCGCTCTCCCTCTGTGTGTTTTTCGTATTCATGTATATTGATTTAAAGGACGACTAAACTTGATCTCTAATTGAGTCAGAACTAAAGCACTGCAGACCCAATATAGTTTATTGAAAATTTAATAAATTAGCTTTATCAAGATTTCTAGAACTCCAGTTTACGAATAATATCCGGTGTAGTCTTAGTCTAGAAACATACGTCCAGGAGACCTCATCCATGTGCATTTGTCACTCAGAAAGAGCGATGTAATTGTATCTGCACTAGCTCAGAGGTTTGACTTACGTGTGCTCATGCATGCCTCTATCTGCATCTGATCAGTTCCTATCACTTTTTCTAGTCATTGGTAACTTGATAAGGATTAGAAACTACACCTCCACAACATGCATGAAACAACGTACGTAGACCCCATCGGGCAAGACACACACCAATTGAAGAATGCCTCGTTAATCTCTTGTTTCTTTCTGAAAGTACGTAGTTAATTAAGCCACCTCGTTAGTTTCATTAACCTTTTAATTAAGCTCTTAATTAGATCAACAGATTAGCACGCAAAATCCTTTTTATACGTGGTGGTTAATTAAGCTTTATATGATCAGTACTGGGGACGGTTTTTGCAATGGCAATAGATTTGCTTTCTGTGCCGGAGTTTTCATTAGTTCCGATATCAAACGAGCTCTGACAATGCAGCATGTATAAGCACTGAAATTAGGGGATAAATGTAGTTAAGCACCAGATAAGGTGGAACCAGCTTTCCGGTGCTAGGTGCTACTATTTATGAGGACGTGAAAATAAATATACATTATATTTTTTAAAGTATATTTTATTTGGAAATATAATAAAATATTTTTTTTATTTTTTAAAAAATTATTTTTAATATTAATGTCTCAAAATGATATAAAAATATCAAAAAAATATTAATTTAAAGTAAATAAAAAATTTTAATTTTTTTAAATAATTTTAAAACGTAAAAGTAAATGTAGCTTAATTTCATTATGAATCGGATAAAATATAACCTGATTTGCTCCAAGTTGGATATAAATATCGGTGAGAGATTTACTTGATTAGGGTTTCATTGGGTTTATTTACTATTTTCTAAAACATACGTACAGATTTCTTTTTAAATATTTTAATTCTCATCCATTCATGAAATGTTATTTTTATATTTATTTGTTTTATAATGTATAGATTTTATTTTTGAAAATCATAAAAAAAAGAATTCCATTTTCCGAAATCTAATAAAAGGGAATAAATGCTTCCGTCTCTGACAATCAAAGGAAGATTCCCCTCCACCAAAAAGATCCCACACTCAAAGACTCGTAATGGTATGTATCGACGAAGAGTTTTTTTTTTTGTTTTTCAAGTGCATATATATCCATGAAGAGAAGAGAAAAAGATCTCAAATGTTGTTTTTTTCTTTTCTTTTCTTTTTGGAAGCCATATAATTATACGCTACACATGTAAGTAACTGGTCACATCTACACGATTTGGTAAAACTAAAATAATTAATTCTGACTAGAAACTGTTTTTATTTTTTATTTTGGCACCTTTAATTAAATCCTTACGTGAAGAGGATGAAATTTCATTTAGAATTGGAGATTCCTAACGTTACGGACCAACACATTGCTCCACTACTACTGTTAGCTATACCTTTACAATAGAAGCAAGCAAAGTAATGGCTTAACTTGTAGTTCATTGTGCTTGAAGCCTCTAATCCAGTGGGAAAGTGGGCGGCTTAGTTTTAGCCTTTAGGGGCATGCTAGCCAGCTTGAATTTCAAGCGTCTTTAAAATGAATATATATATATTCTCTGGAATATTGAACTTATATATATATATATATATATATATATATATATATATATATATATATATATATATATATATATATATATTCCTTTGAAGTTGAATTTGAGGGACCCATATCTTATTGTATAATTAATTAGCATAATGTCTTTTCCATCCCGAGAGATCAGTTGATGGGATGTTTCACTCGGCATTCTAATAATTAAAAATATTCCACAAATCATTTGTAAAACTAATTATATATCTACGTTATTTTAGAATTTATAAAATTAGTGGAGATAAATTAAAAATGTTTGAAAAATGTCATGAACCAAACACGTACTTATTAAATTCATGTTTGAAACTCCTTGCAGCCAAACCAAGAAGCTATAATTGCGATTGATTGATTATCTCTAATTAATTCATCAAGAACAGGGGGTTATCATGAATATTAATTATCACGAAAAATGGATTAACTAGACCTGTTCTCGTGAAATGTGCTTAGAACCTGTACAACGACGTCAATGAAGAAGATTATAAGAATTCACCCAAAATAAGAACACAGGAGAGTAAGTTTGGTAGCAAGTGGAGAGATTAAATGATCTTATATATAGCCTAGACGATGACATTTCCGCCACTGGATTTCCTCAAATGTTCCGTGCTAGTAATTCTCGCACCTGCATCTTCAATTTGTAGACAAATTAACCCCTTTTTTGAAAGAAAGAAGAAATATTCAAATTTTTATGAACGATATGCAGGGGAAAAAAAGGATTTGGAAGAATTAATTTGTTAATTTTAATTTTGAAAAAGAAATCATAAACTTTTTGCAAGGAAAAAGAAACCATAATTCAATACCTTTTTTTAATTGAGAAGGTGTAATAATATTTTTTTAAAAAAATTAAAAATTAAAAACAAGATTCTACTTGTAATTTCTCCAATAAAATCGTATCAATGAAAAATTAAAAAGGTGTTTGAAATAGTAGTAGAAGTTATTTTTTAAAATATTTATTATTTAAAAATATATCAAAATAATATATTTATAAAAAAAATATTTTTGACATCAATTCATTAAAATAATTTAAAATTAAAAAATTAAAATTTCATAAAACAATAATTTTACCACTGTCCTGTAGATACACACGGGACTCATTTAGTTCAAACCTGACAATGTATCTTCGATGTAATTAATTATTATTATTGTTATTTTTGCCCCACGAGAAGATTCTAATCCACTTCCTTTTTCAATGCGGATAGAGAAGCAAGATTGCTAGGCCGGCGTACTAGAGAGAAACAAGATGGACTGTCGAATTTTTCTAGCCCACTTCCTTTTCAAATGTTTTTCTTCATTTTTTTTTCCTTCGTTCAGGGAAACTTTCTTCTCTTTAATTAAGACTATTGGAAATAACAGCAAGTCCAAATTTGAGGAGAAGAAAAGGGACAGAGAGGATAAGCATTACCCAGAAGAAAACAAACACTATTATTTCTGTAAAATAGGAACTTATCTGGGATAATGGTTCAAATTTGCATTTAATTACGTTCACATGCTGTGATGCTCTGTTTGTTGGCCATCTTCTACACTCACCATCCAAAAGTTGAGCCTGCACACTCTCCAACTGAGCTACCTTAAAATTATGTGCCGCGTTATTTGCCTGAATAAACCTAACAGCAAGCATCCTGGCTGGATTTAAATTTAAAGGAGGCAACCAACCGGATTCCAACTATAACAGACAATTGGTGACTAATACAAACCTTGGACCTCATTTTCTGTTCATATAGCCTAAGCAGACATATTTGATCTGCACAGCTTGAAAGAATGCCTCGTTATGGCAGTAAAAGCGGTGCAAAGTAAACCAAGAACTGGTTTTCTGGGAATTGAAAACCAGGGTAATAGGAGACAGAAATGTAGATTTGTATGTGTACAATGAAGCTGATAAACAATGCAGTTCTGAATGTCCTAAGGAGCTTTCAATTCAGTCATCTCCCCCGACCTGGATTGGTCCCCAGTCAAAAATCAAGACCTCCAGTTTGGCTTGTCAAAGCACATTCACCTCCAATCTGCAAATTAAATTTTACATGTCAAGGATTAAGGATGAGCTCGTAAGCCAAAACACAAACCATGAGTGTCCATGAATAGATGCCAAAGCCTAAAGGTGGATCCATTAGTTTTTGGTATGCTGCGTGTTTCAACCAGCTGTACTGGAGATGAGAGAATGTAACATTACTGCCCGTCAGCGAACAACAAAGAACAACAACCACTTTCCTTTTCATCTATCGTAAGAAAGATGATGGACAGCTTTGATTATACAGCTTAGAATTGCAGAGTTAAATCACGTCAAGTAATTGTTGCAGGGATAGTGGTGAGAGGTTTGATAAACGAAGTAGTTGATCAAGGTTTGTAACTACAAAATATATAAACCACAATTATTTTTTACCAAGTGCAGGCATGGATTTTTTGGTTTGTAACAATATTATAGCATGATGAACAGTAATTATGCGATAATTACTATAGTCATCAATAATTTTGGGACAAGAAGACCGAATAGTTAATAAATATAGTCATCAATAATTTTGGGACAGCCCAAAACGGAAAGATGGACAAACTCTTTGGGGAGAGGGAGTAATAAAGATCATAAAGCAGTTTAACATGTGTCACCAACCACTGAATTGCCATCATCTCTAGAAACTGCTAAATCTAGGAAACATGGAATACCAGACTAGCTTCACACAAATTGAGATTCTACAAAGTGAAAAACAAGCTACAACCCCTACCTGCGCCACACCTTCACTAAATCCATCTCCAACTTGCATACTCTGAACAGCCTTTGAAAAAGCATCTGCAAATTTGTCAAAGATACCTGCACATAAAGGCACAGTATATCACAAAGAAAAATGGCTGCATGTTACGCATAAAATTGGAATCAGAGGGGAGAAAGCAATGGCTTTAGTTCTGTAGTTTGATACCCTCTTGCCGGATTATTCTGTTTGCACAAACACATGTTTGTCCACTATTACGGAACTTTGCTGCAAACTGCAAAATATGAAAAGGATTTTTATGATTATCATCACGATGACATTACCTTCCAATAATGCAAGCAAAACAAAGAGCTATATCATGAGGAAAGAACACGTTCTCAAAATCCTGAATCAAAGCCTCTGCACCAGTAGGCTGCCCTAAACCCAGTAAATCAAATGGCTTCACCATTGTAACTCACAGAAAAGGTTACACTTCCAAACAAGGAGGCATGGATCCCATGTTCAACCAACAATTAACAACCCTCGGCACCAAAATCCATCCTAGTCGGATGAAGCCTTTTGATTTCCTGATTTTAGGAGGCTTGGTGTGTCGAGTGACTCAATATGTCTAAACAAGCAAATTCAACGAGCACTAGCATGCACAGAAATATCCAGGACAATAACACAATTAGTATTAGTAATAGTTATATGCACCGCTTGATGCCGCGGGTTAATTATTTTTTGTATTTTAAAAAAAACTAAGATCTAAAAATATTAGATTTTTTTGCAAAGTTATACGTAAAAGTCTTAGATTTGGTTGCAACGCCTGATCCAAGAGTAATATTTATAATATTAATAATAACATTAAACTTGGGTTAACCCTTAGCATAAAAGTGTCTGGACTGCAATACCAGACCCAATAGCATTAGATGTGGGTCTGACTGTAAGGTCGTGTCATAAAAGTGTGATAATTAAATAGATTAGTTAAAAAAAAAAGAAAAAAAACCAACAGGAAGAAAAAAAACTAATGAATAAAAAGAAAAAATATATATGAATTAATTGGGTTAACTCGTCATACCTTGAATTTGCATCGTGAAAGTTTGATAATTAAAAATGAAAAAACAAATTAATGGGTTAACCCAGAATTAACTGAACTAACTCGTTAAACCAGGTTAACCTGTCAAACCCGGAATCCATGTCATAAAAGTTTGATAATTAAATAGAAAAAAATTTAACATCAACAATTTAAATTAAACGAAAAAAATTAATTTAAAAGAAAAAAAAGCAAAAAAAAAATTCAAGTTAACTCGTCAAACCAAGTTAACCCGTTAAACCCCGGATCCGTGTCATGAATGTCTGACAACTAAATAAAAAAAGTGAACATTAACAAACTGAACTAAATGAAAAAAATTAATTAAAAAGAAAAAATTAAAAAACAAATCCGGGTTAACTTGTCAAATCATGTTAACCTGTTAAACCCAGGATTTGTGTCATGAAAGTCTAATAACTAAATAAAAAAAAATTAACATTAACAAACTAAATTAAACAAAAAAATTTATGAAAATAAAAATAAATAAAAAAATTGACGGGTCAACCCATAATTAACTAGGTTCTCCCGTGAAACCAGGTTAACCCGTGAAACTCGGGATATATGTCATGAAAATCTAATAACTAAATAGAAAGAAATTTAACATTAACAACTAAACTAAACTAAAAAAAATTAATTAAAAAGAATAAAAAGCAAAAAATATATATTTTAAGTTAACGTGTCAAATCAGGTTAACCCGTTAAATCCAGAAAATATGTCATGAAAGTCTGATCACTAAATAAAAAAATTTAACATTAATAAAATATTAATAAACTAAATTAAAGAAAAAAAATGCTAAAAAAACAAAAGAAAAAATAAAAAATAATTTTTCAAAAGGTTTAAAAAAAAAACCAAAAAAAATAACTTAAAAAAATATATATAAATTTGAAATAAAAAATCAGTATTTTACTGTAAACTGTATTATACCATACAGTCCACAGTCCACAATAAAACATTGATGTCTTTTAGCTATATAATATAATGCACAGGGAACCACTCTAACTACTTGACTGATCCTTTAACTGCCACGTCTAGGTTTGCATCATCAAATACTATGCAGGGTGCATTCCCATCAAGTTCCAGAGATTACCTAGAAATATCAAGGAAAAAGACAATTAGCCAAGACGATTTCTGAAACCTCATCACGTCAATATCAGCATCCTATGCATACCCTTTTAACAGTTCCAGCTGCACCAGCCATAAACTTCTTTCCCACAGCTGTTGATCCTGCGAAAGTGATTTTTCTTACCTGAACCAGATGTATAAAGCAAGAAATATCAACATTATGTCGTTTGGATATCCAATTACTCTGACCAGGACAATGCCGTGCTATCATAAAGAAAACAGAGAAGAAAATTGACGAAGGGCAGAAAACCTCAGGACTTGCACAAGATGCATCGCCAATATCAGGAGCTTTCCCCCATGACCACATTCAGAACACCCTGAAATATAAAAAATTAAGGCCATTAAAAGCAAATGAAGTAACAGAATTCCAACAAATTTAAACTCAGATTAGCTAATATAACACATCAATCATATCTGACATGCATCTAAAAATGCAGACTAGAAAAGGCCACATTCACTCTTTATCATTATGCGT
>Ga0325410_1006835_pt1 | contig 12513 bp, 17 predicted proteins | sample PopdelMetagenome_16_FD_206182 | JGI IMG/M metagenome (GOLD analysis project Ga0325410, IMG submission 206182) | Populus deltoides microbial communities from Bellville, Georgia, United States - Xylem-PdIQD-R3 | ecosystem: Host-associated > Plants > Phyllosphere > Stem > Wood/Secondary xylem... | reverse complement strand
ATAATGTTTGGCACGTGCGAAGTACTTTTGTAAAATTCTCTCCCTCGTAGTCCCAGTCACCAAAAAAAGAAAAAAAACCTTAAGAAATATTAACACGAGGATTGATAGATTATCGGGGCACCCTTGCTTGCAGGAGCCCTCTCTCTCCTATTTTAGACACGGCGGGCGGGAAACTGATAATTTGGGAAAATCTCTCCCTCCCTCCAAATCCAAATCCTTAAACCCTAACCCTCCCTCTCTCCTTCCCCAATTTCGAGACAGGTCAGTTTCTCTCTCTCACTACCTCACCCATTCATGGCACTTCTCCACAAACCCCACACAGTAGATAAAATCCACAAATCTCCTCTCGATTTCGAAGAAGGTGAAGCCGGGGGCACCCCGATACGCTACGTGTCGTTGGACCGTGTCTACTCTGCCGCATCTCTCTGTGGATCAGCCAACGTTATGTCAAAGAAAGTTAAAGCCCGGAAGCTCCTACCCCACCACCAACACCACCTTCACCATCCACGGGGCGACCACCCCCCTTTACTCCACGTTTACTCTCGCCGTCCAAAACGGGCCCCCCGACCTTCCTTTTTTGATTCGTTGGTTTCACGCGCCGCTGAGCCTAAGGAGGCGGTGAAGAGCGACTTTTGTGAATTTGAGGAGGAGTCGATGATCGAGTTGAACAAGGAGAAGAAGAGGAGAAGGACGGGGAGTAAGGAGTTGCTGAAATTGGGTGTCGATTCTAATATTTTGCTAGGGTTTGATAGGCCTCGATTGAGGGATTGCCGTAATAATACTAACAACAGTAATAGTAAGATTGGGGATTTTAAGAGAAAGAAACGTGATTCTATGGTCACGAGTTCTGATAAATTTTCGGCCCTTCCAGCTACTAGTAAAAAATGGGTCAGGTGGGTTTCTCTCTTAATGTACTAATTGAGATGGATTTTATTGAAAATTACTGACGAAAGTAGTTCTTTCAGTTATTAGAGTGGTGGAATTTGAATTTTTTCGGTGTAGTTTTTAATCTTTATAAGCTGCATTTTAGGTGCTGAGACAATGTAGCATGTATTTTAATCACATTTTGACCTTTTGCATTGGCCTACAGCTGGTTTCTGCTTATTCATGTGAGTTTTTGTTTAATGGGTGTAAATTCTGTCTTCAATAGGTTGAGTTTTGATGGTGTTGATCCGAAATCATTCATTGGGTTACAATGCAAGGCAAGCATATGCTTTACTTCTCTTGGATTCGTGAGATTATTTCCATCTCTCTTTACCTTTTTGTTATATGCATGATAAAGCTGATTTTTACAGGTTTACTGGCCAATGGATGCTGAATGGTATTCTGGACGTGTTGTTGGGCACATCGCAGATACCAATCGATACAATGTATGGCTTGATGCCCAATTTATATTTTTATTCTAAATTTCGAACAGCTTTAGAATTCAAAGGATACGATTGGGTTACTATTGTTGATGGGAGATGAACTGAATGCAGATTGAATATGAAGATGGAGATAAAGAGGACTTAACAATTTCGAACGAGAAAGTAAAATTTTTTATTTCTCATGAGGAGATGGAGCGGTTGAACCTGACTGTCTCTGTAAAAAGTACAGATGGTGATAGATATGATTACAATGAGATGGTTGTGTTAGCTGCCAGTTTGGATGACTGCCAAGATCTCGACCCTGGGGATATCATATGGGCCAAAGTCACTGGTCTGCACCAAATTTCTTGGCTTTTGTCTTTTTCTTTGTCTTTGTTCTATTTGTTTTCACTATTTGCATTACTGACATTAACCATAAAAAAACCTGAAGATATCTCAGAGATGCTTTGAAATATCAAGGCTCTGTAACACAAGATATGAATTGCGAGCTAAAACCTTATCCATTTTCTTTAGATTAGGCTTTGAGGCCTTATGACCAAACTGATTCTTGTGTATGCTTTTGCAAACATATTTTTACTTCTTCCAACATGCTAATCTTGACTAAATAATGCTTTATAGTTTCAGGGTCAAGGAAATCCAATGTGCTGGATTAGAAAGACTATTGATTGAATGTATGGCCATTTATCGGCACACAGATCGAGGGCATTAAAAAAAAGGTTACCGGGTAATTTAAACAAAAGGAAAAGGAAACAAAATCAATGATTCTGTTAAGAACTTGTATCAAGCCTATTTTGTATTTGTGTTTGGATGGTCTTGTTTGCCTCTGCATTAATGAACCAGGATTTTGGTGGAAAGGATCTTTTGCTTTTATTTGATTCCTATCCTCATGCCTGGGCAGTTTCTGTCATTATGTACATGCAAGTGCTATCATCAGTTAATTATTCAAAACTTGAGTTAGCATTAATCTCTTCGATAGATTGAATGTCAGCACAGTAAAGGCAGGCATTGTAACATGCAAACTGTTGCACTCAGCAGCACGTACACTATATTGTGCTAGTTTTCTCGAGTTTTGAAGAAAGCATTTTGTGTAACACATTAGAAAGATAAATTTACCCTTTTGGTTTTACACCAACTATATCTTTTAATTGTTCTAGTGCAGGTCATGCTATGTGGCCAGCAATTGTTGTAGATGAAGCACTTATTGGCAATCATAAAGGCTTAAGCAAAAATATTGGAGGAAGATCAGTATCTGTGCAATTTTTTGGTACCCATGATTTTGCAAGGTTTGTTGTTGTTACAAGTTTGGAGTTTTTTTGTGCAGTCACTCACTCCCCATTATGTAGGACATCTATTTTTCTCAGAGGCTGACTTTTTATTTGATCTTTCTATTATCAGAATTAAACCAAAGCAGGCAATCTCGTTTCTCAAAGGACTTCTTTCTTCTTTCCACCTAAAGTGCAAGCAACCTCGTTTCACTCGAAGCTTGGAAGAAGCGAAAATGTAAGGTTGATTTTAAGGGTTCAGTTCGTTGAAGTGGCATGAGAGTGCGGTGTTTCACGCTTGAGTACTTGTTATTTAATCAGATTTGTGATCATGCCCCTGCAAATCCCTCTTGATGGATAGGGATCGTCACTAATTTCTGTTGTCAATTTATCAATATAGCATGCTTTCATCACTTGTTGAGTTGGCGAAGGTTACTATATTAGGGACCATACCATCTTGTGCTTGTCTTCTTGTAATATAACCTGCATTATTGTTTTGAAACCTGGGAAATGGGTTGCATGTGCCTATAACACTTCTGACACAGCCTTTTAGTGACTCCACAATTGAATTACTTTCTACGTTGAGAATCCTTGGAATTTGTCCTAAAGGCTTGATGATGCTCAGGCTCTGGAGTTGGTTACCAATATTCTGTACCTGCACAATTAGTTTTTTTGGTTGATAGGCTTCACTTTCATTGTTACTTTACCTTCTTGTTATCTATTTCTTACCTGAAGTTTCGCTGGACAGACTAACTGTGGAGCAGCTATACAGTGCAGTTCTTTCAATCATAAGAGTTGGAAAACTGTGAGAATACTTAAAATATGACATGGACTTTTGGGATCCTGATGCTGTGATCATTTTGTTTTGATCAGGTATCTCAGTGAACAAAAGCTTCCGAGAAGAATGCTGCAGCTGCAAAATGGCATGAAAGCTGATAGCTGTGAGAGTGCGAGTAGTGAGGATGAAGGGAGTACAGATTCAGGAGAAGATTGCATACAAGATGGAGGGATTCGAAGGATATTGGCTAGGCTGGGTACTTCTCCTTATGTAATTGGGGATTTGCAAATAATAAGCCTTGGTAAGTTTCAGCTTTTGGAATTTGCTTGTGTTTTGTTTTATCTAAGACATGATTGAACATGCTTTGTGCATTTCACCACCTTTTTCTTCTTGATGGCAACACAGTACCTGCAGCCTTGTCCTGCTACTTAATTGGGGAGGCTGGGTATTAATATTAGTTTATATTGTTGCAGCCATTCATTTACACTCATAGACTTTTACATTATCCTCACAGGAAAGATTGTCAAGGACTCAGAACATTTCCAAGATGACAGATTCATCTGGCCTGAAGGGTATACTGCCCTGAGGAAATTTACTTCGATAAAAGGTGGTTATTTTTCAAATATCTTGTGGGACATGTTTATTGCATCTTTTACGCTATGATGAACTTGTTTTTTGAGATTTTTCTTTTTCATTTTCTTAATCATCTTGATTTTATTAGTTCCCTGACCTATTCTCTTTTTTGGTTTTGGTTTTGACTTTGTGGGTTTCAGATCCAAATGTTCATATGATGTATAAGATGGAAGTGTTGAGAGATGCTGAGTCAAAGATTCGGCCTCTATTTAGAGTGACATTGGATAATGGAGAGGAGGTCAGTTATGATGAGGTCCTAAAACCACCGATACATGTGCACTCCTATTATCTCTGTGCATTGCATGCCACTCTCCTCATCTAACTATTTTTTATCTCATCTTGTTAAATGATTCTTTGTACTATCCATCTTAGGTCACACTAACCTTTTGTATGGTACCACCATGAACATTTCATGTACAGATAAAAGATGATCGAGGAAACACAAACTTTGTAGGGCATATTTTGCGGGAATGGGGTAGAATAGAACTTGTCAGTATTTTGTACTTGCTTGATATTGGCATGTTGCTGTCAATAAATGGACTTTTATGATCAATAAACTATGATCTATTCACTTTGTCTTCAGCTGTTTTCTTCCTATCCATCAAACCTAAAATATAATTGGCATCTCACCATTTGTGCCGTTGCTTGCTTCACTGCTTAGGGTCAACCTGCTGAAGGAGTATCATTTGATTATATCATTTTTAATTTTTTTTTTTTTTTGCAGATTAAAGGATCCACTCCAGCTGCTTGCTGGGATAAAATATACAGAAAAATAAGGAAGATGCAAGATGGTACTTCTAATGGTTTTAGCACTGAAGGTGGAGTAGGAAGAATACTCAAATCGGGTTCTGAAATGTTTGGGTTCTCCAATCCTGAAGTTATAAAATTAATTAAGGTGTGCATCTTGGTATTCTATGGCCTTAAAATTCCATAATCTGGACCTACTTTATATTTATGTCATTTTTTCCCAGCCATTTTGTGTTGGAACCTTCTAAATCACTCATTTGCTAGGCAAATGGATAATGAATGGGTTGGAGTGGAATATTGTAGATAGTTTCTTTTAAGATAGAAACCTACTTTTGTTATTTTACATGGTTGTAATTTGATTTCAAATCATTCTTGTAATTTTTCATTGGACTCTGAAACTTTTCAGAACTTTAAGTTAGTCGAGTGTTAGAGTACCTGGTTGGAGAGGAATGCTAGAATTTTTAAAAACTAGTACGCTTTTAGACATGCTTCAGGTGTTTTTCAGGGGAGTTTTTTTAGCTTATTCAGTGGGGCTAGGCTTCTCTTTTATGTAATTCACTTTGCTTTATTATTTGGGAGGATGGATTATTCTCCATCAAGCTTTTGTCATTCTTTTTGCATTTAATACAATTTCTGTTATCTAAAAAAATAATGGAGTGCAAGAGAGTTGTTCTATCACTTTTGTTTTTAAAACTCATTTAAAGAAGAAAATTTGCAAAATTACAGTAATGAGAAATATACATCCTCAACAATAGAATATCTAGAAAATATACTTTTCAGCTCTGCCAAAGTGTCATCTAAGGCAGCATTACACCTCTATATCTCCTATTGTAGAAACTCTAGGAAGCCAAAATAACTATTTTATCTCCTAACAGTAAATTGTTTTTAACAATTCTCGAATTTCTCTCCACCTACACTCTGCCACCACAAACATGGTTCCAGTTCCAAAGAATCCTGCAGTGCCTCTCTCCCAAATGCCCCCAAAAAATGCTCTTAATGGGTGATTTGGTAATCAATTTTTTTTTTTGCATGTTTAATGAGGATCTTCTCAGGAAGTCACTTGGGAAGTTCATGTTGGAATCAAATAATTTATACGGATTGGTTGTTGAAGCTAAGCATGAGTGGGATGTGAATCATAATTGGTGGATATTCAGGGAAGCCAGGAATGCTTATTGTTGGAGTGCAGAATATGAGAGGATGAGAACACTTCTCTTTTGTTCGTTTTAAGCTAGCAAGAGGGGTTCTATATTGTTTTGGCATGATTAATGTTATGGTGAAGATCTTGTAAAACTATTTATCTTTAACTTTTCAGACTAATTCTGGATAGAGATGCTCTGATGAGCTCTTGTTAGCTGTAAATTATGGGTTCGCTTCTTGGAATGTGGTTTTTGCAGAAGGGCACAGGATTGGGATGTGTGGCTGAGTGCGTGTGTGGGGTTTGCTTTGACCATTAAATAACCTTCCTCAAAGAGAAAAGATCTTCAGCGAAGAGGCAGCTGAATCTGTTAACCATCTACCTTTCACGTGAGCTTCTTGCTTATGGGTGATGTTGTTCAGGACTGCACAATACAATATGATAATGTGCAGAATTATGTAGACCAAGACTTCCCGGTGATTAGCTTACAATTACAATAACTCTCACAACTGAGCAAATTATCTCCTCTTTCCCCTATCCTGAAGTAACGAAAACCCTCAAATCTAACCGAAGCAAAGAAAACCCTTGAATCTAAATTTTCACCATTAATCAGAATTCCTTAGAATCATGAATATTCTATCATTATCTGTTGAGGTGACATGACACCCACTATTGATGTATTAGAACTTTGCTAAAACTATGTTACTAGCATCTAGGTTAATTTTTTGTTTTCTGTGATGACATAATTTTTTTCTCGGGTGGCCTAGTGAATTTAACTTTTTTCTTATTCTTAAATTGGATCAAGTTCCTTGAATTTTTTTGGCAGTATTGGGGTATTTTTGGTATTATGTGATCGATCACCATATCAAAAGTTTTAGACTAGTGAATCTTGCATTTTGTTCAGTTGGTGTCTTTATAGTGTTGTTGGAAGTTCAGAGGTTTTTTGAGCTTATGGTGTTTATGCATACTTGCACGAGTGTCTACTCTTCAAATGCCTTGTATTTTGATTGTAATTTTACACTAATTTCCAATGGTTCTTGCAGGGATTATCAAAATCTAGACATTCTTCCAAACTGTCTATGTGCAAGTTATCATCTGAAAGATATCAAGGCATACCTGTTGGTTACAGACCTGTTCGTGTTGATTGGAAAGACCTTGATAAGTGCAATGTCTGCCATATGGATGAGGTGAAACCTAACTTCTCCCCATAAGGCATGGATAGCACTAGTTTGGTTCAGCAACATGCTTACTTGTTGCTCAACCAACCCCGGCCCTGTCATGGCTTATAAAGAAACCATGCATGAAAAACGCTTAAAATTCCTTGTTTCACATTATATCTTTATAACTTGCCTTGCTTTCCAGGCATCTTTGTCTTCAATTTGTTTCCCAACTATGGGAATCCTTCTCCTATTACTCCTACTTTGATGTTTCACCATGGTTAGAAATTTCTAATTGCAGCTCTTTGTTTTCAGGAATACGAAAACAATTTGTTCCTGCAGTGTGACAAATGCAGAATGATGGTAAGGGTTTCTGTACATGTTTTTCTGTTGTCAGTTTCATGGAATTTGCATAATGGATTGTGTTGTGACCGCAGCTTTTCAAAATGGCACTGTTTTCTCATTATTTACTCTTAGTGCCTTACTTAATATTGTTTTGTAACAATTCTTCCTCTTGAATATTGGGGTGACTTAACCTTTTGTTCCTTTTCATTTCATATCTACAATCCTTCTAGTCCTATCAACAATTTAATCGAAATTGGTGTCTGCTCAGGTCCATGCCAGATGCTATGGGGAATTAGAACCTGTTGATGGTGTGCTGTGGTTATGCAATTTATGCCGACCAGGGGCTCCTGACTCCACACCACCATGCTGCCTTTGTCCTGTTATAGGTATATGGTTGTCTTAGAACACCTTTCTTATAGCTAAGAGCCACACCACTGAATCTGTGAATTTACTTTCCTTTAGGTGGTGCTATGAAGCCTACAACGGATGGACGCTGGGCTCATTTGGCTTGTGCCATATGGATACCTGGTTAGAATCTAGTTTACCTTTTGTTTCTTCCTTCCTTATAAAGACTTATGGTGACGCACCTTATATGCTGTAGAAACTTGCCTATCTGATGTCAAGAGAATGGAGCCCATTGATGGGCTAAATAGAATCAATAAGGTACACTGGCTTGTTATTTCAGTTTGCATTTTCTTGTTCTATAGAATGTTCCTTTCTGGCGTGTGTTTGTTTATTCCTTGTATTTACACTCTGTAACCTTGTCACACTGAGTGCTAACTGGTGTGCTGTAGTAAGCTAGTATTGCAAGGGCTTCTTGACTTAAGAATCACTACAATCAGATTCTTTGAGATCAAGCAATGCACATTTGTTTTCCTTCTAATCTGGATTTTGTGACTGAGCAGGATCGTTGGAAGCTTTTATGTAGTATATGTGGTGTAGCTTATGGAGCTTGTATCCAGGTAAGCTCATAATTAATCCAGTGATAATATTCATGTTAATATGTATTGTGACTTTCTGGATAGGTGCTTCTGCGTATCTTTCTGGTTCCTTTTTGGTGCTCCCTGTTCTTATGTAGCTATTCTTGTTTAGTTATCTTTATTTAATTTGTGCTGGAACATTTGCAATAGTTTTATTGTTTTCTGGAGTTCGCCCAAAAACCAATTCATCTTTAATAAGCTCAATGTATGTGAATGGCCAGTACAGAAAGCTAGGGACTTGGCGTTCCTGAATTGAAATCTTGTGAATGGGAACTGTCTCCCTGCCAAACCATAACTATGCTAGTGAGATTTGCATTGTAGTTGTCGCAGCTGATGTGCTGTCTGCCCCATCAACTCTTCCAAAAGCCACCAATGCTGATGTGATTGAAAATATAAGAAACCTTAGCCCAGCTCTTCTCAGTGAGACAGTGAATTCTCTCTCGACTACTAGTCATTCAATGCCCCATTCTGAGAAGGATGATCTTCAGCTCTCTAATTAATGTCGTAAATGAAATGCATGCATTTGAAGGGTATTCAAGTGATCCTATCATCTTCATGAGATTCTTTCATTTGCTTTTTCCCTATAAATTGTAGCAGATTGATGCCCTTGGATCTTCACCACAGAACTTCAGTCATGAAATATGCATTAGAAATTTTAGTTGGTTATTTAGAGAAAGGGCAAGTTGTGATACACAAGGAAAATTCTATTGTGAACTTTGAGTTGTAAGAAACTGCATGAGTTCCAAACATTGTTATACCATCAAGAATCTTGAAGTTATTACTCAACATTACTTAAGGAGCATGGAAAAGTTGTAAACAGTTGGTATAATTTTTTTTTCCTGGATTCAACTTTTTACCCTAAGATGAATACTCTAATAAAATATCAACTGTTGAGAATCAGATCAGTTTGTATTTTTAAGAAAACCTTTTATCTAAAAATGGATGTATATATTATTTTTTGGATAACATAAGAATGAATTACTGTGTGTGAGAATGAAGGATTACAAGGAGAATGAGACATCCTCTTAGAGTATAAAGTAAGAATAAAACAAAGAAGAGGAATTTCTAGTCTTTTTGAATATTCTAAGGAGATTCTGGAAGTTCTTGAGGCCGAATTTTGTAAAGGTCCTCAAACTATGTTGTTCCTTAATAATTGCTTTGAAGAAGGTTGGTCCACAAAGATTATTGAGTTCTGCTTCAACTAGACACTGCAAATAATTTGAATATTGTACATCTTCATAAGCTTTTCCCATCTAGAACTCACTAAGTGTTTTCATGCAATTTCCTCCCTTCTATTGTGGATCACTGTAGATTCTGTAGAAATATCAAAAGGCCTGCTCCACATATCTTAAACTATCAGATAATGTAAGAATAGACGAGTCTGCATGTTTCCACCATTGTGGCAACTGGCATGTATTGGGCGATATGGTCCAGTTTACCTAATTAAGAAGTGTATATTCTTATGAATTTCATTTCAGTCTGTTTGGAATTTGCTATTAGACAAAGGGCTATCTTTCTATATTGTGTGCACTATTTTTTTTCCATCAAGAGCTCTTACTGTTTTTTATTTATGAAAAATAATGAAAAAACGCTAATATATGAGACCTTTTTGCCTAGCAAGAGAAGGATAAAAAAGCTAATATTTTTACATCTTTTTATTTAATAATTCACTTGTGTTTTCTCATCTCTTTCCTTTCCTTTCTTTATTTTTTGTTAGTGCTTAGTTGTGACCCTTTTGAAATGAATATTGTTTACAGTGTTCAAATAACGCTTGTCGGGTAGCATATCATCCTCTTTGTGCACGCGCTGCTGGCCTTTGTGTTGAGGTATTCTTTATCAAGCATTCAGAGATTTGTACTGTGTTTGCATATATAGATATATATTTGTGTGTGTGCTTGTGTGCATCCTTGCATACATGTCTGCATTATATATTTATTCTCTCTAGTTGTTGATAGAAAAAATAGCTTATATATTCCTGTATTTTATCTCTCTATGTTTGCACAGCTTGAGGATGAGGACAGACTCTATCTCCTTTCTTTAGATGAAGATGACGCAGATCAGTGCATTCGCTTACTTTCCTTCTGCAAGAAGCATAGGCAGCCATCTAATGAGCGTGTGGTCACAGATGAACGGGTTGGTCAAATTCCTCGTCGGTGTTCTGACTACATCCCACCATGTAATCTATCGGGATGTGCTCGTACGGGTATGCTTTTCTGTATTCTTGTGTGCTTTTGCAGTTCTTCCACGACCAGTTACTTTATAAAATCTTTATTTCCTACCCTCTGACATGTGCGGGGAAGAACATGTTTGTTAACCTTTTATTTTTTCAATTATGATTCTCTTGGCAACCATTGACTTCATAACACTTAAGAGTCTCCATTGCTCCCTGTCAAGCATGACTTCCTTTGAGTACTGTTTCTGAATTGCTAATAACTTTGGTGGCATATAGAAATTGCATCTTTGTTTGCAAATGTTTCCTTATTATATGAGTAGCTGCTTTATTGAATCTATCAGATAAAAAAACCAGAGTATTATTTTTGTTTATATCTGTCTTTTTATGCTTGCAGAGCCTTACAATTATTTTGGGAGAAGGGGACGGAAAGAACCTGAAGTCCTTGCTGCTGCATCCTTGAAGCGATTGTTTGTAGAGAATCAGCCGTACTTGGTTGGTGGTTACTCTCAACATGAGTCTTCAGGATGTACACTTGCTTCTAATGGACTCATTAACTCTGGCTTCTCTTCTAGTCTTCAAAGGCTAAGAGCCTCTCAGCTTGATGCTCCTAGTAACATTCTCTCTATGGCTGAAAAGTATCAACACATGCGGCAGACCTTCCGAAAGAGATTAGCATTTGGTAAGTTGGTATTCCAAATTTATATTTGAAGTTTCCAGTTTATTTGAAGGAGCATTTGGAACTCTATGTGGTTGTTGTTTTTTTCTTTTGCTGACCATCGAGAATGTATCATGCCATAGGCAAATCTGGAATCCATGGATTTGGCATCTTTGCAAAGCATCCACATAGAGCCGGAGACATGGTAAATTAATTTGCTCATGTGATATGATATATTTCTCTGTCATGTATTTGGAATTAACTTATAACTACATGATTTTTTAGGTCATTGAATATACTGGTGAACTAGTCAGACCTCCAATAGCTGATAGGAGAGAGCACTTTATCTACAATTCATTAGTGGTATGTTTCTGTTGAGAATTTTGCCATTGTCCTTGCCTTTCGTATGCATGTATTTGTGGCCTATTCCAGTACAACTATGAACTATAATCCATAAAACTAATGTGATTATTTTTGAAAGGTTGATTGCTTACCATGTTGTAGTCCTTCAAAATGCTGTTGAGATTGAAAGTTACCTTTCCTTTTCCTTGTTAATGCAGGGTGCTGGCACTTACATGTTTAGAATTGATGACAAACGAGTCATTGACGCCACAAGGGCTGGTAGTATTGCTCATCTGATTAATCACTCATGTGAGGTGTGTGTATCTTCTGTTCCTTTTTAAAAGTCTTACCTATTACAAACGAGAAAATGTATTGGAAAGATCTGTTATTTATGATTTATAGAAAAGATTTATGATTAATAATTTTTGGCATATGATAAATTCATCCAACTTAATAGCATTTTCCTCTCATTCAACTTTTTTAGACTTGCTTGAAGGTGAATGGTCACATGGATAATATGCTTCTGATATTGTTATTTATTTCTACACTTGTTTTATCAATGTTAAAATTCCTCTTGCTTTTCTGCAGCCCAATTGCTATTCAAGAGTTATAAGCGTTAACGGTGATGAGCATATAATTATATTTGCAAAGAGAGATATTAAAAGATGGGAGGAACTCACATATGATTATAGGTTTCCCTCGACTCCTCTGTGAAATAAGTTCCTTTTATTTCCTTGAGATGCTGACTTTATTTCTTTCAGATTTTTCTCAATTGAAGAAAAACTAGCATGCTATTGTGGCTTCTCTCGATGCCGTGGTGTGGTTAATGACACGGAAGCTGAGGAGCAAGTGGCTAAGCTCTATGCTCCTCGCAGCGAATTGACAGACTGGAAAGGAGAATAAAAGAGGTAAGCACAATTAAAAGTCTTTTTGTCCTTT
>Ga0325410_1006834_pt1 | contig 12514 bp, 5 predicted proteins | sample PopdelMetagenome_16_FD_206182 | JGI IMG/M metagenome (GOLD analysis project Ga0325410, IMG submission 206182) | Populus deltoides microbial communities from Bellville, Georgia, United States - Xylem-PdIQD-R3 | ecosystem: Host-associated > Plants > Phyllosphere > Stem > Wood/Secondary xylem... | reverse complement strand
CAATTATCACCCCAAGATACTTGAAAAGTACAATATAGCAATGGTTGCACAAGGACTCTACGAGTTGAAAAATAATGAAATTGTGTTGAATATATCTTGATCTAGTAATTAAACAAATGTTATCTATTAGATTGTTGATCAGGTCTTTAAATTCAAGATGTTTAGGAATAAAACTGTTGTGTGATGTAATTAGTTAGTTTTTTAGTTTAAATAATATGATTCATTATCCCTAGTTAAGATATCTACTGAATTGATATGAAAAACTTAAGTGGTTAGTAATTGGTAACTGATTTTTCTTAATAAGCCAAGGTGTCTGGTAGGTGTACTAGTAAAAGGTTTTTTTTATATATATAAATATGGGGATTCATAGATGCTTAAATCAGTAACTTTGTAAAGAGAAAATGCAATGATATTTTAAAGAGATAAACTCTAAAAATATGTATGCTGAAAATGTTAATAATAAATAGATTATGAACCTTTGAGTTTGAAGGATTCATGGTATATTTATAGCCTATAAGTCGTGTCTTTTTTTTTTCCTGGAGGGGAGGGGCTAAAGTTTAATTTCATCATTGTGATATTTTGAGTTGTATTCTACTTAAAACAATACGTATTTGATCAATATAAAATATTGAGCTACCCGTGTGGGGTCTTAGAAAATTTTTCAAGGAAGAAAAAGGTGTTTGAGTCCATTAGTTATGAAAAATGTGTTCAGAAATGTTGCTTGAACCTAAGCACGTTAGATTCGGGAAAGGTAGCCCGAGCCTATATAGGTGTTGGGGTGCATACCCAACACCAAGAGTGCTAGGCTTGACGATACACCTTGATAGGTGTGTGCCTAGCATTGGCTCGGGCTACTAAGCCTATGCACCTTGGTATTAGTTGGGCTAGGGCTTGGAAGCCCGAGCCCACGAGGATTTTTTTTTTTTGCCTTTAGGATGTTTTTTGGGCCCGTTAAATTTAGGTTTATTAGTAGCCCCAAGTCTTTGTGATATTGATATGCAAAGACTTATAAAAATGATGATATAACGAGTTTTTTCGAGTTTTCTTTATATGAAAAGAGAAGTGAAAACCCCAGGTAATACACTAGAGAGCATGTGTGTAGCGGCATGTACCATGGTTGAAAATAAAATTTCTAAGTATATAGAGGGGGGGTCTATAGAGGAACTCATACTTATATAAAATTTCTAAGTGGCCAAGGAAAACCCATGCAGAGTGAGTCTATACTTAGAAAATTTTCTAAGAGGTAAAAGGGAATGAACTTATATCAACGCTCATACTTAATAAAAACTTCTAAAGGGCAGAGGGGAAACCTATGGAGGAGAAGCCCATACTTAAAACAATTTCTAAGTGGTTAGGGGAATAGATCTATGTCGATGCTCATATGTAGAAAAATTTCTATGGGGCAAAAGGGATGAATCCATGTCAACGCCCATACTTAGAAATATTTCTAAGGGGCGGAAGGGATGGACCCTTAGAAGGTGGTGTTATTGCACCAGGAAGACAAAGTTCATCCCTTGAAGATTAGTCGCATTAAAGTGTGAAAGATATGTGATCTTTTTAGGATGACATGAGAACTCTTAATTGAAAAAAGATCTCACCGAAAAGTAGGAGGTTAGTAGCCTACTTAGTAATGGTGTGGGGGCTTGGGAGTCCCCTAGTGGAGAGTATAAGAGGTATGTGATTTCCCTAGAGTATTGTTATAGGACGTACCACTAGAGATGGTTATTTTCTGAGAGTGGGTAACATATGGCTTTCTTGGCGATGTAATGGGACGTGAGAGCCCCCTAGTGAAGAGATGTACATAAAAGTAGGAGATTGAAAATCATCCATAAAGATAATATAAAGCCTAGGATCCCTACTGGAGAGTTATGTTAGTTCGAGATGGTATTGAAAAGGTGGGAGATCCAAAATCAATCCCTAGTGAATTAGTGAGATACACTTTAACATCACTTACAGAATGTTCTAGTTTGAGACTTCACTTGAGAATGAAAGATCTAAGATCAAACCCTAGTGAATTGATGAGAGGCCTTTAAACATCACCTAGAGAATGTGTCAATTCAAGAATCCACTAAAGAATGAGGGATTTGAGATTAGCCCCTAAAGAATTGAGGAGAGGCCTTTCAGGCATCACTTAGAGAATGTGTTAGTCTAAGATTACACTTGAGAATGGGGGATCCATGATCAACCATTGGTGATATGGTGAGAGGCTCTTAGGCATCACCTAGAGAATATGTCAATCCAAGACTACACTAGAGAATAGGGGATCTGAGATCAACCTCTGGTGAATTGGTGATAGGCTCTTAGGCATCATCTAGAAAATGTGTCAGTCCAAGACTACACTGGATAACGAGGGACCTGAGATCAACCCTTAGTGAATTGGTGAGAGGCCCATAGACATCACCTGGATAATGATGTTATTGCACTAAGAAAACCCCATATCCATCCCTTGGAGTTGGGGTCATTGTCTTATGGAGACTATTTCAATTCCTTTCATGGAGAGTAATGTTATTATACTAGGGAGACCAAGTAAAATCCTTTCTTGAAAAGTGTCTGGAAGCCTCCATTGAAGATATTTAGATAGAAAATATATGTTAGAGATACATTATTTTATTTCAAAAATAAACTTACATTCTTATTAATGATTATGCATTATAAGGTGAATTAAATGATATGTATAAGGGAGGTTTTTAAGAGAAACATGTCGTAGAGGTGGAGCAAAAGTGTTTGCTTTAACTACCCTGATAAATTTAAATGGGTGATCCTATTTCCATTCAAGGGAGTTACAAGTCCTCAGGTACACCAAATTCCTAAGGGTTGATCCATTATAGTTCTTCATTGATCTTTTATTTTTACTAGAAGAATGATTTTGCTTAAGAGGTCTTTCATGTTGATTCTCATTGTAAAAACTAGGAGGCCTATGTCGTAGCAAACTAGCCTCTTTCACCTGTACATGATTTTCTATGACTTGTTTCACCTTGAGCAAACTTCTGTATGATAAGGTATAAAGTCTTTGCTGAAGGGCATGCTCCCTTACCCCCTTTTATCAAGGCCTTTAAGACTACTAGCTCAAACAATTCTTCCACATTAAACCTCTTCAAATATATCTGTGTAGACTCGTCCTCTTGTTGGGTAACACCAAATAGTTTTGTGAAGATTTTTTTTATAGGTATACTAATGTTGAAGCATGCCACTAGCTTGGCACATAGGTAACTAAACCCTTCAATATAGATTGACTCCAAATTATTGTACTATGCACTCGTATAACCCTGAAAAGTTGTGGGGGGAATTTTTCACATTGAGTCATTGTCTTAGATGACTAACTTTTAGCTACTGTAAATATTATATACATGCTACCTCGGGTCGGCCAGATCATCATAGATGTCCTGACTTATTTTTATGGAAATGTAGTCTTTAGGGAGTCGAGTGTTCAATACTCGTTTAGACAAGAGAGAACCCCTCCACTGATGAGGGTTGTTGTCATTCTCCTAGGTATATTCGTATACAAACTGTCTCTCAATCCTTTATCTGTTAGGCTTTTAGAAGCCCAAGGAGTTTGGCATGAAACGATGATTACGGTAACTAGTGTTCATCTCATGATAGTTAGGAGGAGTATGATTAGAGTACCATCTATGTATATGAGTATCACAATGGCACGAGCGACCCCTTAAGGGATTCTCATAAACGTCATTCTACCTAGTCTTTTCTAGGTAGTGTAATTGTCTATGGGCACGTGGTATGGTCGGTGGTCGTGGTAATAGGGAGTTATATGTTGTTAAGGGTGTCAAGACTTGTTGGGGTGACAAGGTTTGATTTTTCTCTTGGGTAGCCAACATGGCCTAAGTAAGGAGTTGCATTTAACTGATAAGTTATTGAAGGTCTGGTTGGGTAGAAGTGTCTATGGTAATGAGTAGATTTGTCTCGCATCCTGGCTCAAGTGTGTCTTGGTTGTGTGCCATAAAATGGCCTAGAAATGTCAAAACAAGTTTTAGAAACCGATGGTTTTTTGATCAGTTTCTCAGAGACGATGTTAATTGATGAGATCTTAAAATCTAAAATGCTTAAAAATAAAGCTAATATGTTAGATAATCAATTAATCTTTAAGTTCAAGCAATTTGATTCATTCTTCATAGCTAAGGTTTTTAGTGGTTTGATATGGAAAGCCAGGTGGTTGGCAGTTGATAACTAATGGTGCTTAGTAAGCCAAGATGACTAGTAGTCGGTACCTGCAAAAAATCCTCTTTGATGGATGTGGGAATCTCAAATCCTAAGTCAATAACTTTGTAGAAAGAGAAAGTGCAATGATATTTTAAAGAGATAGGTTTGAAAATATATATGTTGAAAATGTTAAGAATAAAGAGAATATGAACTTTCAGTTTGAAAGATTAATAATGTATTTATAACCCATGAGTCTTATCTTTTTATGGAGGGAAGGGCCTAAAGCATAATTTTACCCTTCTGATATTTCAAGTTGTATTATACTCAAAATAAAATGTATTGAATCAATATAAAATACTGATGGACCCACATGGAATCCTGAAAAAATTTAAAAAAAAGAGCAAGATGTCTGAGCCTATTAGTAGTGAAAAAAATAGGTCAATGCACATTGCCTAGATCCAAGCCATTGGACTTGGATAAGGTTGCCTGAGCCCATTTGGGTGCTTAGGTGTTGGGAGTGACAATACGCTTAACATTGGATATGCGCCCAACATTTGGATTGATGTGATAAGCATACAAACTAGTTTCAGTTCTAATTCTTTTAAAAACTAGCTTATGAAATAACTTTTTATTTGGATTGACGTCTCTATATCTTTTTAAACAAAAAAGACAAAAAGAAAAAGGAAATAAACATGAAAATAATGGAGACTTTTACGACTTAAAAGATAGAGCACTAAAAATATAAGCAAATACCATCTCATGTAGTTGTCTAGATCAATTTTAAAATGTTGCTCCATAAAAATCTAATCTCTCCTAATATGCCAAAGATCTAAGTAAGTTGTATGAATCACTAGCCAATTTCCTTCCTGCTTACCCTGATGACTTATATTATACAGCTTGCCACCGATATCATAATTCAAGATTTATTTGAATAAGCCAAATTGCTACATTGCCTGATCATGACAATTCATCTTAACTATATTAAAGTCATACAACAAGACCTGTACTAATCACAAATCATTTCCCTCACAACATATCATTAAAGCAGCTAATATCAAATCCTTGGTATATGACGTCCACATGACCTATCAAGACATATAGTAGAAAATAAATTGAAATTAAAAAATTGACGCTTAAATAACAAAAATAAAATAAATTTATAATCCATATATGGTAAGGTTGTTGTGCATCCGACTCATCTTAGTAAAACTTGTGGACGTGAGTAGAATTTAAAGTGAAATGTATAGCCCAACACCATTTGACATGGCAAGCTGCAAAGTTAGTAAATTTCTTGCATTTAATTTATATAAATTACATGTTATTCAAAATTCATTAAATTTTATTATTACCTAGATCCTATGGAGAGTTGCATCTGCGAGTGAGCATTGAACATATTATTACCCCAACTCTATGGATAATCAATATGGAGATGCTTCAATGACTAGAGTTTATTAAATTTACATTTATAGTTCTAAGTTAGTATTTAAAATGGAATTAATTCTAACAAAAAAATAATTATAACTAGAGAAATAGTATACACCTGACTATTTGAAATGTGGCTAGACTAATATGATCTTCATCCTAAGATGACAATGTTATAAAGTTTATTCCTTTAAAATTGAATTAGATGTTCTCTTTCAATGGAGATTGTTCTATCTATTCTAATGCTTTTACCATTTCTATTCTTAAATGCCATGAAACCACAATTTTTTTTTTTGAATTTGGTTAGCTATTTTTTTATTTGAGTTCAGTAATAGAGTATTGTTCTAATTTAGAAAGAATAAAAAATATTTAAAATAATTTTTATATTCAAATTTGTTATTATTATAAATTAAAAAAATATATTTTCACATTTTTTATTATAAAATTTCATTTAAAAAAAACATGTAAAATATCTTTCCAAAATCTTCCACTACTCAGTAGAAATGGAAAAGGCATTTTTCCACTCTTTTTTTAGCCTAATGATTTTGTTTTACAAAAATGCTTCTTTAAACATACTTTACATAGCTGACAATAAAGATATGCAAGCATCTCCCTTCAGCTATAATTAGGAATGATCCAAAAGTCCTTGAGCATACATAATGCATATTTTTAGGGGCAAAATACTCACGAGTACCGTAAGTAATGTAGTGCCAATGTTCTTCTTGATAGTGGTTAAGGACTTTTGGGTCATTCAACATACATAATCAATTGATCGTATGTCATATCCTCTAGAGGGTCTTAAAATTGGTGTCCAACCATGTTAGTTTGATGTTGTCATCTCTATAAGCAATAGTCGGGAGGCCATGTCATAGTAGATGACCATATAAATCATCTCTATCAATCAACCCCTCATGTGCCACAGAGATTTAAAAGAATGCAATAGAATAATTGAAAATGCATGTAAGTATAAAACAGAGTAATACAAAAAGAGTAAATAAAAGGTACAAATAAGTGTAAAAAGTTTGAACACCTATTTGTTAAAGAAATGGAGAAGTTTTCAATTGAATTTCAGCAACTATTTGTGATGGTTTTTTATTCTCTCTGATATATTAGGTTTAAGTATTAGTACGTATTGAACCAGAGGATTCGATACTAATTTTTTGTCAGCGTTCAAAGAAAAAGAGAATAGTTTTTCACATGGTTGTATAAAAAATGTTTTTTAATTTACATTATTATAAAAGCCTCTTGTTTTGTTATTTTGATTTTACAAAAAAGTATGTTCAAAACAGCTATGTCAATTAAAACTAAATTTTTAATTGTATGATTTTGGAAAAAAAATCTCACACATTAACTTGATGCATTTCTTGTATTGTTATAAAATAAAACTTTGTATAATGTAAAATGTTTCGAGTATATTTGTTTAGGAAAAATAATAAGTATTATCATGAAATGGAAACAAATAATTAAAATAAAAGCTAAAAGTGATCAAGCATTTATTGTGCACACACTAATATTTCACTGTAGATTTGCTTATGAAATGGTCATTTTGAATTTTTAAAACAAAACCAAATAATTTGGTTTGAGAGGTAATACGGTCTTTTTTATAGAATCAGTTTATCATTGTCAAATTTACTGGGAGCATATTAGTCATTTTTTTGTTTTTATTGCATAGTAAAATTACTAAGTAGCCCTTAAAAGCAAAATTTATTTAACTTGTCTCTAGGAGCTTTTTCTTGGAATTTCATTTTAATTTGAAAGTTAAAATGACTAAATTTTTCTTAAAATCAAATTTTCTTAGAATTATATCTAGGAACTTTTTGTCACTTTATCTTGGTTTTTTTTTTTTTGGTAATTAGCAAGTAGACTTGGGGAAATTTTGGTATATTAAAAAATATGAATATTATATAAAAAAAAAAGGTTGTTGTCGCGTTCACGGCAACACCAATGTGTGAGAGATTCCCGTGCTTTTTAGACAGTACGTGTGGCACCTTCCAATGATCAAAAAAATCCAACCATTGTGTCATTGGAATGGTAGTGCATCCTATGTGGTTGGCATGTACAGTGATTAAGGGTGATTCGAAGACGTTTGAATTTTTTGTATCCCCCCTCTTTTGTCTCACAAATCCTTGGTAATTGCACTAGCCTAGACAAAATTACAAGTTGTCCTCCAATTTTATTTTTATTTCAATTGGAGTCCTCATTTTTTTGATTGCTCTTTATTTGTTTTGAATCCTTTTTTTTATTGGTTTTCTTCAATTTCATCTCTTAGCATTTAGTACTATTTGATTTTTATATCAAATTTTATCCTCATTCTTCTTATTGCTATTTTTTATATATATCCTTTCCTTAATTAAATTTGTTTTTCAATTTTATCCCTCATTATTTTATTTTATTTTTATGTTAGACTTAGTCCTTATTCTTTTATTTGCTTTTTTTTTTTTGCTTTGGTTCCTTTTTTGAAATTCTTTTTTTTAGTTTCATCCTTCAACATTGGATAGGTTGAGAATCGAGCTTCATAATTATTTTTTTCTGTGCGATGATCCTAGTCTCATGATCTAGGTCACGAGTATGAAATGGTAACCCATATTGACATCAATGTTTTTTTTCCTTTTTTACACCAATTTTCTTTTTCAATTTCATCTTTCAACACTGAGTTTATTGAAGATGGGGCTTCTTTATTTTTTTTCAACTTTTCTTTCTATGAGGATAGTCTGACCTTACAACGTGAGTTACGAGTTTGTCATGCTAACTCGGAATTGTTTCAAAGTTTTTTTTGTTAGTTTTCAATTTTTTTCAATTTCATTTTTTATCATTGGGTTATCTTGGAATTCAGATTCATAATTGTTTTCTTTTTAGTAAGCATTTTTTTCTGCATGTCATTGTTATTGCTTTTTCTCTTTAGATTTAGTATGTTTATTGTCGTTGTTTTTTTATCATATAATTAAATTAAATCATCTTATTAAACCCAATAGTGTCTATAACTTAAGTTTAGGGATTTTTTTTTGTTTTAAAATACACTAGCAATGCTTGAGCATCGTTTTTTTAAGTTACAAAAAAAAAATCGACCTAGCTCGGGGCGAGTGTAGGGCACCTCTTGTTTTCACTACACACACATGTCAGTTCTCTCAACAAAATTCCATTTTTGTTTCCAAATGTACAAGAAAAATATGCATAACAAAAAGTGATAAAATGTTATTATTGTAGAAGAAAGCAAAATATGTTTTATGCTTGTTAGAGCATCCACACTCATGCTTTTTATTTTGTAGCTAAATTATAGCTAAAGTAGCTAAAAAGCCATTTTAGCTACTCTCTACAAAATATAATCACATACATGCTCTTTAAAGTAAAGAATCATGAATATTTTATTGTTTTTTGTATTACTCAAATTACATGTGAGATGAATATTCAAGTGTACGTTTTTTTAATTAATTAATAACACATTTAAAAATTAATTATTTTATTATAATAGAAATTAAAAAAAAAATGCATACACTTAAAGAACTAATGAAGATTTAAACAATGTATACTAATTAAAATCATTATCATGTCATTTAGCTAATATCTTCATTTGACATGTCTCATAGTATTCAACAAAATGTTGAGACATGCTTATCCTATCTATCAATATTATTTTTGTATCTTCTTATATTGTTGTTTCAATAAAAGTTTTTATTGCATAATAACAATCTTGTACCATTCTATCTTTATCTTCTCATGTTTCGTCTTTTCTTTTTCTTTCTCCAAAGCAAATGATTTTTCAAAAAATCCTATCTTCTTACCTTCTTACGTTCCATTTCTATTTCATGTTCTTTTTAATCCTCTAAGATTGATCTAATATGAGAACTTATGCTACCCTTGTCTTTTTTAGCTTGTTTCTTTGTCACCTTTCTACCTCTAAGTCTCTTCATATTATTGTTGTCGTCAAATACAACATCATCTTCTTCTAAGTTGATTAAACTTTGAGTAAAAGAAAAATAAATTGTGGGAGTTGCATTTCTAATATTTTTGAACTTTTTTGAATTTTCAATCATTCATTTAGATTAACTCTTCAATTTCTCCCAGCAATATTGAAATAAGAATGGTTAATCTTGATTTTTTGATATGCAATCCTCGCTTTGTTGACCTAATATTAAAGCACATTGGAATGTATTACTTAAAAAAATTGATAAATTAAATGAATTTAAATATATAAGTTTTATATAAATAATACCTTATCTTCATAACCGAAACTACTTGGGTTTTTATTTTCAATTTAGGTATAGTGTGAACAAAACTTATTCACCTCTAGTTGAATGGTCAACCTACAATACATTAGACAACTTAATGCATGCTCATATACAAACTTTTTATTTTCATTGTAGTTGTCATGAATTCTTTTCCAATACGCCCTTATTTTATTTTATTTTTGTTTATTTTCACATATTAAATCCATGCTAGTGTTGATCCATACCTCTGCAAAGGCAAATATTTTCTTCATCACTAAAGTTGCTTGATTGCTTTATCTTTTTAGCTATAGGTTGATTTTCACATAAATCTTTATATGGTTTATCATATTGATTAGGGGTTGCACTCTAATTCTTTTCATTTAAGTCTTCCTATTCCTAGCCTTATTTTAGTAGGCGCCAGTCTTCTTCATCTGGCTGCATTGCAAAGGTGCACCTTGAAGGTACGAGTCTATTCCTTCCTCCCGGTTGATTCGTCAACGAGAAAGATCATCTCTCGCCTATCGAAGTTCTGTTCAAAAACCTCGTCCGAGAACTTGTCTAGAGAAGGATTTCCCGCTGCGCAGCAGTTCTTCCATACCAACTTAGCTTCCCTGCCGCCGATTTGGCATATCTTTGTTGGTTGATAGTGTAAGTCACTTAATAAAAGTGTTGATCTACGGCTAGATCCAGAAAACTTGCTCGTTAGAAGTAGTTAACGAACGAAAAACGGAAATAAGGCCATGTCTATAAGTGAAGATTGGATGGATGCCCGCTCTCCTTGGGTATGCTTTAAAAAGGGCGCCAAGATAAGCACCGCAAAAAAGGAGGCAAAGTAATGTGATCCGACGACATCTTGATGAGCCTTCTTCTCACGAAAGACATAGGAAAGACAGAGGGGTTGGTAGATCATAACTTTATGAAGATTGTGTATTCAGATTGACTTTTTCATTCACGAGATTAGTAAAATAGTGATCACCTTAGATTTCATTGAAAAAAAATTGAAGTGATTGTGATTGAGAAAGAAATTAAAGTTAAGCAAATATAATTGATAGTGTAAATTTTCTATGGAAAAAATCCAATTTATAGAAGAACTAGGATTGGGTATAAACCATACCATTTATATTAAAAGGTAAGATTGCAACGGACAATTAATTTATAATTTATTGCTGCATGCTGAGAGCAACGACCCAAGTAATTAATTGGTTCCTGCTTCTGTCACCAGTAAGTAATCATTCTTCTCACCTTTCATGGGAACACTAAAAGACAAGTAACTATGGTTTCTCCATATTTTTTCTGACGAGTTATTCTTGATCTCGTGAAATATACGTAGAAGCCTAAAGAGTGAAAGCTTGAGAAAGCTGATTGAAAGTCCATGAAATGAAAAAAAGCTGATTTATCCGCGAAGGAGAGAGTGGTGAGCTCAAGTGTAATCATAACCATGAGTTGGCATTTATATTAATTATTTCAAGATTTAAAATTCTACTGTGAAGCCATAATTTAACAATCCAACTCCTATAGGTAAATTCAAGCACCCAAATGTAAACATGAAAAGAAACCGAAATTACCTATTCATCGGTTTGCGTTCAGGGCCGGAAGCATGTCGTTACCACCATGAAGGTGGGTGACTTAGCCAGAGATGAAGCAATCTCCCTTGATGCTTCAATCCTTCTCAATTCAATCAGCCGCATACCAGGTTTCGTTATTGCCTCAGAGTGATTAGCAGCATCACTCTCACCTTCTGCCCTGATAATCGCAGCCCTTCTCTCCTGGTCAGCCCTCGTGACAACAAAGATATAGGACCATTAAATGGAACAAAAGACATGAGCTCAAAACTGTAAAATACCCATTCTTGGAAATCAAATTTTCAGACTGGACGGTTTAAGAAAGAGGATTGATTAACATTACTTGTTTTTGCAAAGGTTCCAATATTTTATTAGCGATGTTCTCTCTCCGCCACACACATATGAAGGCTTTTTTTGGGGGGGGATGGAGTGGTGCTGCAAATAACCTGCTATGCTAGCTGAGGTAACAAACTTGACATGGAAACCAGGTGAAATCCAGGTCTGTTGAGGTAACCTGTTGTTTTAGATTTAGATTGCATGCAATTTTATATAATTAAGGTTATTTTGTAATAAAAATCAAAACAAAATCCTAACATGTATTCTAATTGAATATTATACTTAAACTAAAACAGTATAAGGTATTTACTTGTAGATTTTTATTTAGCTAAAAATTTATTTTTCTTGACGGTAAATTATTTATCGTTAAGATTTTATTACTCATATTTTAATGTAAATAAAATGATGTTAATAAGCCCAACAACATTACCCTATTTAATTCCACTTTAAAATAAAATTCACAAACTCAAATGAATAAAACTCAAGATTTTTCTATAAAAAAACCAAGAATCTTGAACTCTAGAACAAGGCAAAACAACTAAGCATAAGTGGAGGCTTTAGAAAATGAGAAGACAATAAAGATGAAGGCAAATGGTTGTTCTTGGTTTACTGAACCCTTTTTCATATTATTTATACAACCAAAATTAATGTAGCCATAATTAATTTTCAGAAAAATTAAATTTTTTTTGGATTTGAAATCTTACATTTTATGTATAGATAAAATCATTCAGATTTTTTTTAAAAAAATTCCAAACTCTTTATTCACGAGTTTAATAAATAAATGAATTGATAAAAAATAACTTTTTATGAACCAAAAAATTATTTCATAACAAA
>Ga0325410_1006833_pt1 | contig 12516 bp, 4 predicted proteins | sample PopdelMetagenome_16_FD_206182 | JGI IMG/M metagenome (GOLD analysis project Ga0325410, IMG submission 206182) | Populus deltoides microbial communities from Bellville, Georgia, United States - Xylem-PdIQD-R3 | ecosystem: Host-associated > Plants > Phyllosphere > Stem > Wood/Secondary xylem... | reverse complement strand
CCATTGAATTTTCTGTTATTCCCTTAAGGGTTGTCTTTTTACCTAATTATCAAATTCCTCTAGTTTTAATCTCTTTGAAAACAGAAAATTCAAACAATTTTTTGCAAGATGTTTCTCTATTTATGCAAGAAGGTCACAACAAGAAAATAAAAACAAAATATCAGCAAAATAGATCAACATAAAAGATCAAATAAAAAAAATAACATGGCAAAAACAAAAAATAAAAAATAAAAAAAAAGCACTTTCGCACATAGTGCAATTGAGCTTGCAGCACAACAATTGCAACAATGAATTCCCTAGCTGCTTTAGTTTTTCTTAATATATCCAGGACCTCTCTTTTTGTAAATAGAAATAAAAAATAAAAAATAAAAACTAAAAACTATGTGCAGCATGAAAAGTCAACCCTTTTCTCCCTGATGATGGAGAAAACCTAATTCTCAAACTTCAATTTATAATACTGCTTTGGAGAAGATTGTAAGAGCTTCCTCGGCAAAAGTTTTGAAGAAATAAAAGGAACATTGGGGCTGGTTGCTAATAATTTTTTTTCTAATTATAAAATATTAATTTTATTTATAAAATACTATTATTTTATAAAATAGTAATCTAGTAATCAAATTAAAAATTATCATGAAAAAGTTATACTTGTTAATTAATAAAAAATATTTTACATTGTATTTAAAGTAAAATTAATAAATTTATGATATTAACTAAATATAAAAATGTAAGAAGAAAAACATTAATATTTGACATTGTTGCCAAAAAGTGTTTGTTTATAAAAGAAAATTGTATTATTCATTAATTTGAAAATAGTGAAAATTTTATAAAAACAAAAGTTTGGAGAATTTAAAAAATCTGTTTTCAAAACTCAATACAAATTTTAAAAACTAAAAAAATAATTTTTTTGAATAAAAAAATATTATATTTGAACATAAAATTTCTGGTATAAAAAATAGCTTTGATTTCTAGAAAACTATGTTCACATAAAATGAAAAATAGGATTTTGTGTTCTGATTTGTTTTTTATAGAATTAGAAAATACCTTTATCAATTCTTTAATTTATAAATAGTTTAGAAAAACATTTTTTTAATGTTTTAATCATGAAAAAATGATAACAATATTATGATATTATAAAAAAATCATTGAAATAAATAAGCATATATAAGTAAAACCTTAAAATCTAATTAGAAAAGATTTTTATTTGAATTTGTTTTTTAATTTTCAAAGTGGAAACAATTTTTCAAATTCATCAAATGTTCATGTTTTCTACATTCTCTTACGTAAAATATGAAAACTAGATATAGAAAATAAAAAAAAAATGATGTTTTACAATTAAAGAAATCCTTTGTTTTCTTTTTAACTGTAGTTTTTTATTAATAAAAAAATAAAGTATTATTCTATTTCTTGACCATTGCTTTAGCTTGATCTTCAAAGGTTGAGGAGGTAGCAGCGGTTTCAAAACTCCAAAAGCAGTTTTCTCAGTCCACATTGAAAATGAATCTGCTATCACTGTCGAAACAAACGTGATTAATTAATGGCAGAAAATGAAAGATTGAACTTTCTTCTTTCAAATGGCGTATTGGGATGATGTGCCGGCCGAGAGCAAGTTTTATTTTCGACCTCATAAAATGCTACAATAAAATTTGTGTCTGGCTTTTCTTTTTCTTTTTCTTTTTCTTTTTAATTCCTATATATAATTTTTTTGAGAATATGGATCCAAAGATATTCGACCACACCTACTCGTTGGCTTTGAAGCATGGTTGTTTTGGACCAAAACACTTATTTATTCGCAAAGGGTGAATTGGCCATTAGAGCATGATATGTGACAAAGTGGAGCAAATTTCAAGCTTTTTTAGGGTTGATTATTTGGCTTTGAAGATTCTAGATGAGAAGCTTGGCTCATGGTCCATGAAATCCTACAAAATAAGTCTCTTATTAATAATAAAACACGTACACACTTAAATCAATAAGTATACATGAAAAGTATAACCTTAAAAGTTGGGTGTTACATTTTACATAGGTAGTAAATGAAGATAAAAAAAGGTAAAAGATGTGGAGAAAAAAAAAGGAATGTTTTTATGTTTATATATGAAATAATGAGTTGAATTCTTTACCTTGTGATTCATAGACATTTATATACCTTTGAATCATATCAACTTGCATAAAAAAAAAGAGAAAATATGGGATATGCAATATATTTAAAAAGTAATTATGTGAGATAGTAGCTACTAATAATGAGTTGTTACGTTGTTGAGTGTGAATTGATATGGACATGTGGGCATGCTCTAGCATAAGTGATTAGTACTTAAAATTGCATTATTATTAAGGCTTTATATCATCATATTGTACTTTTAGTATCATTAAATTCCCTAACTTAATCCTGTTTTATAATAACAAGTCTGATAATATAAGATAGCTTTAATTTATGGTAAATGCTCATTTTAAATGCAGGCAAATCTCACAATTCAAAGGATTAATTGATGTGATTAACTATTGAAAATAAAAGGACAAAGAAAGGGATAAGATTAGAGAAGAGATGTTAGATCAAACTGGAACATCAAGTCATTTGATCATATCTAGAGCTGTGGACCTTGGATTGATGTTTGGTTTATTATTTTGAAAAGTTCAGACATAGGCCTACAACTTGCATGAAGAGTGGAAGACCCAAATCTGCCGTTTTCAAATTCAAAGCTTGGCCACAAAAGAGAAGTCAGAATTTGTCCTGTAATCCAACCTAAACACTGCTCAGAAGTTTACCCATAGATGGAGTTATAGAAAGCCAAATGACATCATATTTGATGGGTGAAAATATAAGACAATTTACAATAACTTTCATAGGGACCACGTACTCCAATTCTGATATTAGCAATGACATTTCATCCAAACAATAACTTGAGGGCTATCCATCATGTCCACCAGAAGCACTACTCAGTATTTTATCCATATCTCAAGTTGTAGTGATCCAAATGTTATGAAACGTTGTGGGTGGAAAGAGGAGATGATTTCCAACAACTTTCATGAAAAACACTTTGTCAAATTCTGATTGCCTCAATGTCATTTCATCCAGCCAAAATGCTTGAGTGCTGCTATCCACCAAGTCCACTAAATCAATAGTTGACCACTACATCAATAATCAATTACCAAATGAATAGTTCTGAATTTTAACCTATAAAAGGAAGCATTTGTCATTCATTTAGGAATCTTGGTTTTCATATCAAGATCATTTTCTTGCTTTCTCTCTTTGTAACGTTCAAGTTTTCTTTCATGTTGTATTAATCTCTTGTTTATGCTTTTCATTTCCTTTACTACTCTTCGTTAACTTATATCATAATTATGTTCTTATCTTGTTTAATTATGTTCTTCTTCTTCATTATGTCTAGCTAAGTTAATATTGTCAAGGTGAAAAGGTTTCACTAATGGTGTTAAAATATGTATAATATAAACTCAACATGAACTTCAATGTTTATATCCAAGAAAGTTAGTTATTAATATGTCTTATCTTTTTATCTTACTAATTCTTAATACCTTGCTTGTTAAATGATTAATCTAGATTTGTGTTGTATAACACTTGGTATAATAAATGCTTGATCCTTCATAGTCTTCGGCCGACATCGTTGTTATGACCTTGATTTGTTATTAACATAAGTTAGCATCATGAATTCCTGACAATATTTAAGAGTATGATGTTACTAAAATAAGATAATTAATATGATCATGTTAAAAATTTATAATGAACTATAAAGGATAAATCATCTGATTGGAACCTCATTTGTGTGTGGTTTCCAATTGAGTAATAAAAAGAGTTTACACTATACTTATTTCTAATATCATTAGTGGACCCTCTAACCTTAACATCTGTTTTTATTATTGTTTAATCCTCACATTAATCTCACATCTTAAAGATCTCTTTAACTCTTTGTTAAAATATATATATTATTTATAATTTATATAGTTGACATCCCTATGGATCGACCCTGGTCTTGCTAGGTTATTTATTACTTTAACACTCCTGTACTTGGAATAAGACATCAACTCTTTGATCGTGTCAATAAGCATACCTTAACATTGTTTATGTAGGATCCATGATGATAAAGAAGTCATGTTAATATTAAATGTTAAGTACCAACCACACATAAGGTTGGTTAGCACAAGTAAACCCAACAATTGGGTTCAGGCATGGGCAACCTAATCCTAATTTTAGGGTACTATGGTAGAGTTAGGTTCAAGAATGGTTATCATGAACCCAATTTGGATAGTGGCAGATTGGGCCACTTAGGCCTAAGATAGGACCTCCAAAGCCATCCTCGAGACCTTACCTGGTGATTGGCTCAAGGTGGTGGGACCCTCTAGGTCCAAGCCCGGGCCTAAATCTAAGCCAGATAAACTCTAGTGTGGGGACCTCTAAGGCACAAGCTTGAGCCCTCTCCTGGGTATGATGGGCTCGGGTTAGCTTATCTCAAACCCATCACCCATGGGTGACTTGGGTTAGAGCATGTGAATCCCATACCTATTAGTAGCCCATCTTAAATCTTTAAATTTGGAGCAACTCAAGTTGCTTCCAAACAATCTATCAAAAGGTCACATCGTTTCATATCCCTATGTGTGACTATGATTGTGAATCATAGGGAATCTAAAGGTTTTCATATCCAAAAGTGTAATTATGATTACAAAACATGAGAATTCAAAGGACAACACGTTAGAACATGGAAGAGAGTTTAAATTTTTGCACCTTTTAAAATTTAAAATTGACAAAAAAGATTGTGGCACATATCTAAATCATGAAACACGTGACTGGAGGGGATAAGACCTTATTAATGAGGGGCAAACCTATATAATCCTTGTAACAACCTCTTCTCTTCATTTCTTCATAAATCAAAAGTTTTTCTCTTATTTTTGAAGGTTTTTAGGCAACAATTCTTATCGTTAAGCCATCAAATCACCTCAAAAAATATGTGGCCTTGATTTTGGTCATTGATGAAGACATTCGGGGTTTGATTTGACATTTATTTAGAACGCATAAAAGAGATATCAATCACTATTAGTGTTTTACTCTATTGTTGATCTAGTATTTAACTATAATACTACTAACCCTCAAGCTAAAAACATCTCACACTCGATAAAATTTGTGATATTCTTGAATTTATAAAAGATGGACCTAAATAGGCCAACAAACTAGTGTGAGGTGTTTATAAATAGGAAAGCCCTATGAGGAGACTAGTTTAGGCCTAAAAGGTCAGAATAAAAGAGGAGAGATGAGTTCGGGCATGCTAAGGCCAAACTAAAAGAAGAGAGACCATTTGGACCCAAGGCTAGCAATATTAGAAATAAGGTAAAGGACCTTTTATGGAGACAACCCTCAGGGTAATCAAATAGTCTAAGACTCATTTAAATGACATATGACCTATCAAAACCACCATAGTCCACATTGGAGATGCTAATGCTAGACTAGAAAAGGTATACATAATCAAAACTCCCCCATCATGTAAATATAATTGATAGGCAAATTAAAAAGGCTTAGACATGGGGCTAGAAATAATTGTGTTCATCTACATGTTTAAGTATGGGTATGAGCAATGCCTTATTGGTTCCACAAGTAGAATATTTTCCCATTATAATATATATGTTATCCAATTGCATCTAAACAAGTAGGAAAACCTAGATACATATGAGAATGTAAGGGGAATCTTAGGGATGGGGCTACTAGGTTTTTCAAACACATATAAGTAGTGAAAACGATAAATTTAAATTTTTTTAAGAGTCTCAAGAATCTCGTTACATAATCAAGGATTATTTAGGTTTTAAATAGAAGTTACCTAAAGATAGATCTTCTTTTTAGGTTTGATTAACTTCTTTAAGGCTAGGTTATCAAAAACCACAAATCGTCCAAGTGTCTGACCTCTAATAGTAAGCCATACGAACTACCAATGAGAAATCTCCTAAAATCTTTTTTAATAGAGAGGGATTGTTATGCCTATAAATGCTAGCTTTATTTGTTCTGTAACTTACATAATTTTTCTCCACTAAAACAATATAAGGCATAACATTGTATTTATAAGGAAAACTTAATAACCCTATAAATGGAAAAATATCACTTTTTCCCCTCAATAATATCATATATATTATTTCAAAATAATTTTATAAATTTATTCATTCAAGTCCCTACTTGATAAAATTGTAATTTCCTATTTAAATTACATTTTAATCCTCAACTTCTAAAACTTAATTACAATCAAGTCACACTTGATTAATTATCCTACTTTAATTTCTAACCAACAGTTCTTAATATGTAAAACCCATAAGATTTCCAATACGATGGCCTAAATATAAATTATAATTTTAAATCAAGTAAGATTAAATAAACTAAATAATTTAATTTATTATTAATTCAATAATTGATTGATCTATATTTGAAAATTAAGTATATCATTTAATAATGTATCATGATCCCCCAAATATTAGAAAAGTTATAAGTGGTTTGACTTAATTTTTTAGTAAGCAGTTTCTTAGTGTAATTATCTTCTCTTCAAGAAGAATATTTTGATTTAGATATTATAACATGAAGTATGATTCCTCTGTCAAATCATGTTTGTTCTCTACACTATAGTCATTAATCATTTGAATAAGATTTGAAACTCTTTTCAAATATCATTCCACCTTCTGCAAGAATTTCAAAATCAATACTATTTAAGAACATATAGAACATTCTCCATAATTAACCTAGGATGCTTAATCCTTTTTTTTTTATCACTCAAATACTATCATATAGTTTATGGTGTACCTAATATTTTTCCGTTTATTATCCTTGATCAGGACAACATGTTGTTAGGATTAAAACATAGATACTGATGATCGCTTACACAACTATCACCTAAGCCTTTTCATAGATAATGGTGATCTCTTCATATGAAATTCTTATTGGGTTAGTTCAATGAACATGTCATATGACAAGCATCTATATATTAATTAGTTCTAGGTATATCTCATACCTCAACTTATAAGAATATTTATTTCATTTTATAAAAAAAATAATATGTATCAGTCTTAATAGAACATCGACCATGAGCATTTAAGAATAATCTTTTGGTGCAATAAAAAAATCTCATAATTATAATAACATTATAATTTCCTTTGTAAATCACTTTTGTTCCAAGGAATTTATATTTACTCTAGATTCATTAATCAACTATTAGATTCATCAATCATATATAAATGAATATTAAAGATAAAAAAATATTTATTGATAATAAATATGAACAAATTTAATGTCACATATAACCATCTGATTGACTATAAGACATCTACACTAATAAATGGTAATTACCACCTTTTGAGATTGTTGTCAAGATAGGAGAGTTATACTCATATAATATGAAAAGTACCAACACGAACAATTAGAACAAAAAAAAGGTGTTAATATAAATATCTTATTGACAATCAAATGGTTACACGTGACATTGATTTTATTCATACAAAATATATATTTTATTATTATTTGTAATTGTATTCCTTATCGTTGATGTTTATTTAAGTTTGATTAATGAGTCTAGAGTAAATATAAATTCTTAGGAAAAAAAATATTTTGCAAAAGAAATTATAAGGTAGTTATAATTACGAGGATATCTATTGCATCAAAGCATTGTTCTTAAATATTCATGTTCAATGCTCTATTAAGAGTGGACATCAATCAATGACTTGGTGATCTCAAGTCTAAGAATCATTATGTACACAAATGTCACTTGAGCCTTTTTTCATTATGAGAAGTCTCTTTATATGGATTCTTTATGTAGGTTAGTTCAATGTACTTGTTAAACTTAAATGAACATCATAGATAAAGAATGCATTTATAAATACTAAAAAATATATATTTTGTATGAATAAAACCAGTATCACATGTAACCACTTGATTGGGAATAGGGCATTAACATTAACATCCTTTTCTTTTGGTCCAATTGTTTATGTTGGTACTCTTTCATAGCATATAGCATAAGAATATCACTCCCTCATATTAACAACCATCTTAAAATGTGGTATTTATTGCTTGTTAGTATATATATTTTGTAGTCAATCGGTTGATTACATGTGACACTAATTTTGTTTATGTAAAAACATATTTATTGTTAATAAAAGCTTTCTTTATTTTTAATATTTATTTATATTTGATTACTAAATATAATATTTTATTAATGAATCTAGAATAAAGATAAAATCCTTGGAAAAAAATATTTTACGAAGAAAATTATAAAGTTTTTATAATTATAAGATTCTCAATACATTAATGGCCTGTTTAGAATGGACATTGTTCCTAAATGGTCAATGGCTTATCAAGAATGGACATCAATTATTTTCATTTAGACTGATACATATTATATTCTTCATTTTATAAAAGAAAACAGTTGTTCTCATAAGTCAAGTTATGAAGGATACTTATAGCGAATATATAGGTGTTTGTCATATAACATGTAGACTGAATTGACTTACACGTGGATTTCATATGGAGAGATCACATGTGTCTATAGAAATACTCACGTGATAGTTGTGTATATGATCCTTCAACTTGAGATTACTAAGTTTCTTATATAGTAAATGTAATAAACAGACACATATTAGGTATAACATGAATTATATGAAGGTATTTGAGTGATTAATAGAGGATTCATCACCCTACATGAATGAGGTGAAATGTTCCATATGTTCTTAAATATTATTGATTCTAAAATCCATGCACAAAGTGAAATGAGATTTAAAAAGAGTTTCAAATCTTATTCAAATTATCAATGACTACAATGTTGTGAACAAATATGATATGACAGAGAAGACATACTTCATGCTTTAATGTCTAAATCAAAATATTTATGATAAAGAGATAATAAATACACTAAGAAACTATTCACTGAAAGGTTAAGTCAAACTACTTATGACTTTCCTAATATTTACAGGATTATGATACATTGTTAGATGATACACTTGATCTTTAAATATAGATAAATCAATTATTGAATTGATAATATATTACATTATTTATTTATTTAATTCTATTTTATTTATGATTGTGATTTATATTTGGGTCAATGTATTAGAGAACCTAATGGGTCACATATCTAAGAACTATTGGTCAAAATTAAATTGGGATAATTAATTAAGTGTGACTTGATTGTAAATAAGTTTTAAGAATTAAGGATTATAATGTAATTAATATAGAGGATTACATTGTTAGATGATACACTTGATCTTTAAATATAGATAAATCAATTATTGAATTGATAATAAATTACATTATTTATTTATTTATTTCTATTTTATTTATGATTGTGATTTATATTTGGGTCAATATATTAGGGAACCTAATGGGTCACATATCTAAGAACTATTGGTCAAAATTAAATTGGGATAATTAATTAAGTATGACTTGATTGTAAATAAGTTTTAAGAATTAAGGATTATAATGTAATTAATATAGAAGATTACAATTCTTGAATTAGAAAAATCAAGTAAGGATTTGATTGCATAAATTTCTAAAATTGTTATGAAATAATATACGTGATATTATTTAAGGAAAAAATTAATATTTTACTATTTATAGGGTTATTAGGTTTTTTCTACAAATAAAATGTTATGTCTCATATTTCATATGTGAGTTGTGTAAGCTGTGTATTTATGTTATCAAACATATAGTAGGTACAAAGAAACACCTAAAAACACAAAAACAAATATCTAACACCCAAATGCATAGCGATCATTCTCTCTTAAAAGGATTTTAAGAGATTTTTTAATGGTGGTTTATGTGAATTATTGTTAGAGACCAAGCACTTGAATGACTTATGGTTTGTGACAACTTATCCTTGAATAAGTTAATTAAACCTTAGGAAAAAAAAATAGTTTCTTTAGGTAATCTTTGCTTAAACTCTAAATTACACTAAATTGTCTAGAACAATACTTTGAACTCCTAAAAAAACTTTAAATTACCATCTTTTTTTGTATTTATGTGTTTCTGGAAACCCAACATTACTAACCCAAACATCTAATCTCAAAAAGTGAGAGTAAAGCATGTGTGTTTGTTGTATTTCCTAAAAGACATGAATGTAATGGAAACGGTATTTTTACACTATCTTTTTTAGAGTTTCATAATCTTGTATAACAATAAAGGGTTGTTTTTGTTTTGTGAAAAGATTACCTGAAGATCAATTATTCATTTTAAGGTTTGATCAACTCTTTAAGGTGATGTTGTCTTTAATCACAAGTCATCCATTTATTTGGACTCTAAAAGTAATCCACATGAATTATAAATCAATGGTGGTTGTGCAGTACAAGTGTAGTGGTAGCCATCAACAATATGCCCACATGGCTAGATGTAACTAAAAAAGATAGGGGTAATATTATGATTATGCCCTTACAACCTTGTTTAGCGTTTTTTAGGGCAGAATTATGATTTTGCCCTTGATGCTAATACATTATTATAATAGAGTTTGTTTTGAGAAAGAATCATAATTCTACTTCTTTACAAACAAAATATTATTTTATATTAAAATTAAAACCCTAAATTAAATTAAATTTTCTAATTGGATTATGATTGAATTAAAATATTTAATTCTTTATTTATTTATTTTTTAATATTCTAATTGGATTAGGATTTAATTAAAATTTTTAATTAAATTATTTTAGAAAAAATATTTTTTTTCTAAAATAAAGAAAGTTCTTAAACTAGAAAATTGTATTTAATTGATCCTAAAATAGTTTAGAATATTAATAAGTAATTTAATATGATTAATTTAATTATTAAATCTTTAAAAATTTATGTTCAAAAAAGTTTTATTTAATTAATCCTAAAATATTTTAGGATGTTAATAAGAATTTTAATATGATTAAATTTTTTATTAAATCTTGTGGAATTGTTTTTCAAGAGAAAATATATTACATAAAATTTCTAAAGTTTAGGAAATCATCAAAATTGAGTTTGATTTAATATTTCTAACTATTAAAAATTTTATTTTGAAATTACATACAAAGCCAATAATTTGAAGTGAGGTATGCATTGTACATAATTATGTATATTAATATGTTTTTATGCATGATGAATGATTATGGACATCAAAAGGCTAATGTTATTGTGTTTTTTATAAGATTGCATGTCTTGCCTTTTTTTAAAAAAAAATTCTTATGGTTTATAAAATCATTTTCTCATCTAATTCCCTTTAAATATAACTTGAGATTTTTATACAATTATGTAAATATTATATAATTTAAAAATAAAAAAATTTAAATGGGACAAATTATTTTGTAATTTAAGACAAAGAAATAGTAACGGAAAAGGATACAATTGTTGTGCTCACAAGGACTTATGAAGATTTAAATAAGCTAATGACAAGACTTAGGGCTAAGAAGTTCAAAAAGGTTTTCAATGCACTTCTTCAAGACATATGGACTAAGATGGACTTCAAGAAGATATTGAATAATAAATAACAAGCCTTGGTTCATTTAATTCATGTTCAAAAAGGCTTGTAGGTGGGCATTCATACATTATAAAAAGATTGGAACAAGAAGATTCAAATCTATTAGTATTGACATTTCGCTACTGTTTTGGTCATAATTAGCACTACATAAGAAATTTTAATGTGGTTCAAGTTACATTGTAAAGTATACATCTATAGTTTTCTAGTGATATATAGAAGCCTTTTAATTCATTAATATCATGGAGAAACATGTGTTTGAACTTGAGGTTCAATTTTACCAGCAGATTACAAAAACAACTTTAGTCTTATTAAGATTAGTTTAGCTATTATTTTATTTATCTTTTAGTTATTATTATAACTTTTAGAGATATTAGGTCCTTTATTTTTATCTTTTGTGTGGTTAAGTGATTCTCATACAAAGTTTTTTATTGAACTTATAAATTGTTTGAAGGATTGATCAACTTCTTTGTGACTTTATACTACTTATTCAACTCTCTTTATAGGCGTAGGGTGGGGGTGATCATTGCATATTACTTTAGTTTTCCAAATCAGGTTCTTATTGGATCAAGTTGCAAACTATTCAAATCTGATTTTAGCGTTTATTGGAGGTGTCCACATCATTTGATATTATAGCTTGAGCTATTATCAAGTTATATCTCTTTAATCGTTAGTTTGTGTTGTTTCTTGATTTTCTTTATTCTTAGTTTATGCTAGGGTTTTGTTTTTTGTTTTATTTAAGTGTATTTTTCTCTTATTATTTCAAAGTTTTCATCAAACCCTATATCAAAAAACAAATCTTGCTTTGTTTCTTGGTTTTACCGAACACATACAAAATTGTGTTTTTGGTCTTTATCTTTTATCTTTCTTGATTTCATTGTTGCAATGTCGCGGTCGCACAAATTAATTACCCTACAAACACAACACACAAGATAGTATAGAGTAAGCAAGGGGTCGAACCCACGAGGAAGGTTCAAGTCAGATTTTTATGCTAAATGATATGCAATTTAGGGGGGGTTTGGTTATTATCTAGACTAAAGCAAAAGAAAACAGAAAACTATCAAGCAAAATTAAA
>Ga0325410_1006832_pt1 | contig 12517 bp, 8 predicted proteins | sample PopdelMetagenome_16_FD_206182 | JGI IMG/M metagenome (GOLD analysis project Ga0325410, IMG submission 206182) | Populus deltoides microbial communities from Bellville, Georgia, United States - Xylem-PdIQD-R3 | ecosystem: Host-associated > Plants > Phyllosphere > Stem > Wood/Secondary xylem... | reverse complement strand
CAAGTAATTAGTGTTGATATGAAAACTTTCCACAAATCACTATAATTAGCGTTTGAATGTTGTGGATATGAGTAGCAGATGAAAGAATCTAGTACATGAAATCGTTCCACTGTAATTATTAGGTCTTGTTTTTATGTTTTAAAAACATTTTAAAAAAATTAATTTATTTTATTTTTTATTTGCTTCTTATTAATATTTTTTTTGATATTTTTAGATTATTTTGATGTGTTAATATTAAAAATTATTTTTTTAAAAAATATATTATTTTAATATATTTCCGAATAAAAAACACTTTAAAAAACAACCACAATCATACTCTCAAACAACAACAATTATACTTTCAAATACTCCTTTATGCTGTGTTTTTTTTTAATATTAAATTAATTTTTTTAAATTATTTTAATATATTAGAATAAAAAATATTTTAAAAAATAAATATTACTTAATTTCCTGACATACCATACGTAAAAAAGAAAAGAAAAGTCAAGGGTAGAGACCGTGGAGTCTCAAATGCATTGGTGTTCTTGAACTTAATTCTGCCTGTTTTCTAATGCGTGGAATTAATTTCCCATTAGCTATCACAATAACCTACAGCATTTAATAAATTAGGTAGAAGGGAAGAAGTAAGGATCTAGCGAGTGGGATACTTGAGGATTTGTTTCACTAAATTTAGCTCAAAATAACCTCTTAAAAAGTGGCAAGCAAATGACATTCTAGCTAGGTCCATGCCTTTTGCCTCTCAAATCATGCTCCATATATAATTTACCTTTCATGCCATCCTAGCCCAATTTAGGAGAAATTATTGTTCATGTTTCATGAAAGTATAACATCATTAAATACTTGTTTGGAGTTTATGATTATATTTGTATCATAGTTATTAAACATGATTATGTTTAACAAGTTGATTTGATATATTTAAAATTAAAATCTGACTTAGATCAAGTTTTAAATTGAATAAAAAAAATATTAAATCAGTAAAATTTGCTGACATTACAAAGCACAATTGAAATACAGTCAAGTTTAACATGAAAAAACAAAATAAAAGTAAAAATCGAATAATCTGGATTAATCGGATTAATCCAGCAGCTCAATCATGTAGTTCATTTTCTAAATGAATTCCATATCTAACAACTTATATTTATATAATCATCAAAGACAACATAATAAGTTCAAATTCTATTGTTTATTTCAATGGCTTGAAGGAATTAAACACGGGGTGAAGTTTGAAAAAAAATCAAGCATTAGTATTAAATCATTCGAGGAACAATTCAACAACCAATTAACTAGCCAGGCAGCAATCAAATGGGCGATCAACAAAACATGATCCTACTTATCTCATGCAAGCAAAATCTCTGCGGGTCATGCTTTGACGTCAACAATACAAAAACAACACAAACAATGAAAAAGATGGAGGGTAAAACATGGCCACCATGACATTAACAATACTTGCATGGAGACTTTTGCGAGGGCAACCTTGCTTGGTGAGGCTTCCCCTAGCCAGACACAACAATGGAGCCACGTATAAAACTGCTGCACTTGTTCTTTCTTTTGATCTGCGGTACCATGTCAATCTTGATGTGGATTGCTCTCCCGTCAATTATCAAGGGTGGTGGATGTGTTTTAATTTGGGATGGCAAGCTTTCACCAAACTTTTTTTGGCTTGATCTGAAGGCACACATCAATCCTTGTAAGATGGTGTTTGGTCGTGAGATAGGTGACGACCAATTAAGGAAGGATAATCATGGGTTATTAATTGCTAACGTGGCATGGAAGGAAAGGAATTAACTTCCCTTCGTTTGATTAGATTTTACACGAAGAAGTATAAAAAATAGTAATTTCAAGGTGTCAAGATATTAATTTACTGATGTCATATTAGTTATTATCTGGGATTCATTTAAAAAAAAATAAAAAGATATAACCTTGAAAAAAAAATTTATTGGTAAAGATATTTTTATTATTTTTAGTAAATCATATTTTTTTTTTATTTTTTGTATTTATTTTTTTAATTTTAAATAAACTTTAAAAAATAACTAATAGAATATAACTAGTTATTCCTCCAACACCATAACAAATCTCATTTAAAATGGTATTGACTAAATATTCAAGTTAATTAATTGTAGTAATCATCCTTGAAGTTAATTTGTTGTAATTGTTGATTATTGAATTTTTTTCAAAATCTACATTTTCCAATGTCCCTTTTCAATTTCGATAAACTTCATTTTCCCTTGTATATATATATTCATTAATATTTCACATCTACCCTTAGGTGTTTGAAAGTTTTCAATGTAACCCTCTTAATTTCCAAAAAAAAAGAAAAGATGTTGTGCTTTTTTTAACATTATAATAACTTTTATGGTTTTAAAAAATAAAATTTTAAAAAATATTTAATTGTGTTAAAATATATATATTTAATTAAAACTGTTATAAAATGATTTTTTATGTATAAAATAAATGAAAAATAAACTGTTTTAACCTCTACGTAAAGTCCAATACAAAAAATTAAAACTATTTAGTTAACTAAATATTTTTTTCTTCCATGGTCGAGTCTCTTAATGTTATCCTGGCATCTAAATAGCTCATATATATATATATATATATATGATAATCCCTCACCATAATTGATCAATGAATTAATTAACTCATAAAAAGAAAATTTCTCACTATTTACTTGAATACTTTAGAAAAAAGAGTTTCAAAGGTGGGTTAGCGGTAAGATCCCATTAGCCAATCAATTGTTAGGGGCGACCTTGAAGTATATTGTAACTTCAAGGATAGTATTGGAAAGATCAGAAATGCCAGAGTGAAGATGAAACATCTTGAAATTGCAGGAGCAAGAATGAAGTTTAGCCTCAAGGAAGATCTCAACGAATCGAGACCTTTTCTTATCGATAACCAAGTTGAAACGGTGAAGATGAACTCCTGGGCTTGGAGATCAGGAACACCTGCAAAAAAAAAAAAAAAAAAAAAATCGAGTAGAGATGCAAGGATCCTTCAATGCTTAGACAATGGATGGAGGAGTAAAACGGAGAAAAGGCCGTGTCACACAAGCAGACAACTATCACATGGGTATATAGTACCGAACGCGAGATCTCATGGGCGAAGAAAAAGACCCTCGGTCTATGCCTTCGAGACTGTCCCGAACCCAGAGATATGCTCCTTTCCGAGTATAGGATGCATGACCTACGGAGTCTTAGGCTGAACCTTGCCTCGCGCCTCTCGTCGAGCGCTCGGTTTAGGCCTCACAGTGGGGGTGTTAAGTCTGGACACCTTTCAGTTTTCTCCTCGAACACTTGTTCCCCTTTTATCTCTGCTTTTCTTTCTTTCTTTGTTTTTTTTTTTTTTTTTTATAATTTAGAAAAAAAAGTGAAATGTACATAGTGGTCCCCTACCTATATCTAGAGCTAGAGTTATTGATGATATGATGGGTGTCAATCACCGGTGCCTTCATCAATCGATTCACCAACCATCAGTTCTACAATATCACATCCGAACTTAAAACGGTTCTTTATGATTGTTTTGCGGATTAATTTTTTAAAAATATATATATTTTTTATTTTTCACATTAATATATTAAAATTATTAAAAAAATATTAATTTAACATTTTTAAAATTAAAACTATTTTTTTTTGAAAAACATAAGCAGAAGTTATTTTTTTATGATTATTTATTATCTCTTAAATTTATAAATTGAAATGTAAACAAAATAAAATTTTAATTTAAAACATAAAAATTTCAAATTAAATACACTAAAAATGAAAAGATTCAACAAGAAATTATTTTTAAAAGGACCTCATGAATAATATAGGGGAAGCCCTCCTACATTTGCCAGGCTGTTAATTTTAATCCTTTTATTTTGATTTTTTTTATAAGTATTAAAATCATTTTTTTTTCCCGCAAACTTGAGGATTAAACTTGTACAGAGATAATTTTTTATAACATAATATTTTTATAAAAAATAAAATAAATTATAAAATTCAATCTTGATTAACACAAAATAGAATAATAAAACCAAAACCAATAAAAGGTAAAAAAAACTTAAATGACCAACAATCATGGTTACAGTTTTCATGAGTTTTGTGAGTAGAGAAACAGCAATAAAAATTATTTTTAAAAGTATTTTTTATTTATAAATATATAAAAATAATATATATTTTTTATTTTTTTAAATTTATTTTTAATATCAACATATCATAAAACCATTATATATATATATATATAAAAAGCATTTCCCAACAGCAGCACAAAACCATCCCCAAATCATTGGTGACAAGGATGATATATACACATATTTAGTAAAAACTAAAAGCCTCGTCGTTCCATGAACTTTTTGCAGCCACATCTTCCTGTAAAAAAGAAAACCTCTCGTCATGTTGAATATCTTTGTGGAGGCAAGGTATCATTGCATGATGGCTACTCGACAAAAAAAGATAAATAAATTGAAGTTTAATGAGATAGTGAGATATCATCATAGTTAATGCGCTTGGCGTGGCTAGAAACTTGCAATGCACCTGGTCATGGCTGGAACCTGGAACCCAGATGACTCGCCAACAAAGCCTGTTGAGGCACAGGATCAAAACGAAAGGGAGACCCACAAACGTCCTTGTACAAGGATGGATGAGGTCTCAAAGCTCCTGTCACCGAGCCATCGAAAGGCCCTCCATGGACGGTACCTGTTCTGCATGTGACCATCACACTCGTAATATTATTGCTTTCATGGAAATTTACATTAATGTTAATTGCTGGTTTCATTTTCTTGTTGATCTATCGCTTTTAATGGTTGTTACACAATTAGCTTGAATGGACTGCTGCTGCATGCTGAAATTTCAAGGAAATGACAGGCTCGTACCTTTGTTAGTTCATCCGAGTTTAATTAAATAAAATAAAATATTAATTTAATAAAACTCGAGTGATTTGATCAACTTTTTATACTTATTAGCCTAGACAAATCCAATCATATCAAAATTAAGATTTTTTTTCTTAATAAAAATCAATACCACATCATGAATGCTACCTTGGATAGAATTATATATAAAAAAAAGAAAAAAAAAAAGGAAAGGAAAAGGAAAAGAAAACCATATTGCTTTGACTAAAAAATGATATTAACCATCTCAGATTAATTAACTAATAAACATATCTTTTAACTTTAACAAATCCCGAAAAAAATCTCTATTTTTTGGGATAAAAAGGCAGCAGGTAAGGGCAAAAGGGATGATGAAAATGATGGTAGGCTTTTTTTTTTTGCCCGGAGGACATGGATGAACCAATGGATACCTTAAGCGTTTAGCTCAAGAAAAGGATAAAGGTTGAGAGAAGCAAAGAGAAAGCAAACACAGGTCTCTTTGAATGGCTCTCGTTCTTTCCCTTTTTAATTTCCTGTAAAAATTAAATGGAATCTTCTTGTCTTGTCTTCTCTTTAGGGCACAGAAGCTCAAGATTTATTATGAACTCGCACCTTCAAAGTTATGTGTACAAGTAACTTCCAAGATATTCACAGATAAACATGAATCACATCTTCTTATCTAGAATCAAGAAGGGAAAATTGTAATCGCGGGTTTGGTATCAAAGTATAAAATGATTTTTAAAAGTATTTTGTATTTAAAAATATATTAAAATAAATTTTTTATTTTTAATATCAGTCCATCAAAATATATTTTGGGTATTTTTTTTTATGTAGCCTTCTCTCTGATTAATTTAATGATGAATGGGCAAGAATTAATACACAAGAATAGTAGAATAGTCTCACTCATACATAAAAAATTATATTTGTGGTAAAGTTAGAATCTTAATATTGTCATTCATTCATAGTGCATTCTCGTTTTAGTTTTGACGATAATGTTATACGTGGATTAGTTTAAATATTCATATTTCGAGCCTGTTTCTGCTTAGTATTAATTTTTAATCTATAATTTAGATAAAAATAAATAAATAAATTGAAAAATAATACCAAACAAAATCTATATTTTACTATTAAATGCGAATTGAAAGGCGAGCAGTAAAAAATTATAAAGAATACCAAGAAAAAAAAAAGATGTCTTATACTTTAACATGTGAAAATGTCAATGTAATTTCATCAAAATTAAGTTTTATTCAGATAATTTTAAGAGTACATTTCGTATATTGGCATAAATTCAATAAATTCTTTTAGATAATAAATCTTAGGATTTGAAATTAAAAAAAAAAAAAACAACGAAGAAAGTATATTGTGTCCTTCTTGAACATCAAACCAACCGGTATTTAATCCATTCAACTATTTTTTAATTTTAAAGTAAGAGCTCGAACCAAAAAACCTCTTCGAAGGTAGAAATAAATAGTTGTCGGTTGAACGACAACTCGTTAAATCAAAATATAAATTAAAATAGAAGTGTTCCCTTGTGTGGTTTGAAGTGGGCCTCACATGCTATTTTTAAAGGTCCATGGGCCATAGAGGTTAGTACAGATTTTAAATGGGCTATTAAAGGGTTGACCCAAAACTATCTTAAATTATATGGGCATGGGTTTGGTTGGGCTGGGCTACCCATTTAACCCTTTAAGAAATTGCTCTCTTCTATCATATTCTTCTCTTTAAAACACTTATCTCTACTTCAAATAGGCAAGCTCTTTGTAAGTGTAGAATTGCGCTAGTTTTTGTTTAGATGTGTTTCAAGATTTTATTTTAATTAAAAAACATTAAGGTGGTATATTTTTAGGGTTTTTTTTAATGGTTTTTAATGTGTTAATGTAAAAAATAAAAATAAAACAAAAAAAAATTATTTTAATATGTTTTTAAACAAATACACACACGGGATATCTATGGTATAAATACCTAAAAAAAGCTCAATTAAAAGAGTAGTTTATAATTGGAGAAATGATAAGAATTGGTCCTTAAAAATATTACTTATACAAGTTTATAATTAAATATCATGTAAAAAATTACTAAAGATTATGTTTGATAGTGTCGAAAGACATAGACAAAAGAAAGACTTCAACTTATTAGGCAGGAAAACGCGTATATATAAAATAAATATGTTTTTAGAATATTTTTATAATGAATTTTATCATTTTAAAACGGGAGATACAAGAAAAAATATCTCAATTATTATTATTATTTTTTTTTGTCTTTGTCTTTAGACAACAATTAAACATTACTTAATATTCTAAATAGTAACACTAAAATCATAATAAATCCTTAAAAGCTTCAGAAAAAATAAATCTCCCAAAACTCTACAAAAATCCCTTAAAAGGCTTGAGTTATAATATTACACAAGGAGGAAGTTGCTAGGATAAATGAAACCAATTATTTACAGACCATGTTCCAATCCAAGAAAAGATAAAAATAAATAAATAATTTTGGTACTTAATTATAAAACAATAAGACTCCAGGCCCAAACCAAAATCTTGTATGGGCTTTCTAAAGAGTTTTTGGGTTCCTATTTCTAATTTTATCCCTGTGGATTTTGGTTCAATTTGTTTTTTCTTATTGTATAAATAACAATCTAATAAAATATAATTTACTTCAACCAAAAACAATAGATTGGTAAAAGGATTCTCAATTTCATAGAAGAAGGAAAAAAGAAGCAAGGATGGGAGAAAATACAGTGCCTCAAGCTTCTTACCATTCATCATCAAGTCTATATAGCAATTCAACTGACATTGATACTGCAGCTCAAGATGTACTCTTGCGTGAACAAGTAAGGGTTTTTCTGCGTTCTTTCATCATCTCCTTTGTTTCCCATATTTTTTGTTTTTGAAAATTTCATCTGGGTTTGCTTTATTTTCTCTGTTTTTGATAGGAAATTGAGACACAAAGAGTCATTCAAGGCCAAAGGTTGGTGCTTTATTGGCTTAGTGGTAGTTTAAAAAGCAAAATAGAATGGCAATGAATTGTGAATTGTGTGTGTTTTTGTGAGTGTTTTAGAGATGCAGAAAGTGAAGGTGGAGCACCCTCTAAGGATAATACTGATGTTTTCGGTGAAAGGAGAGACCCTAATGCCTTAAAGGTCTGAAGTTTGAATGTTTTGTGATTCAATGATTGTTTGAGGGTTTATTTTGAGGGATTGTTAATGGGCTGTGCATTTTGTTTTACTGTTATGGATGTTATTGTAGGAACATTTACTGAAGATGGCTACTGAACATCGCTCGGAAATGGCTTTGAAGCGTGGGAAGCCTGCTGGTGCTGAAGAAGGTTGATAATGTATTGCAATCTTTCTTTTTTTATAGTATATGGCTGCATCTTTATTTCGATTTTCTCCGTCCTGTTTCTGAATATAGAGAGCTTGTTAGTGTGTGTAACCGTAGAGGATTTACTCCTGGAATATTGTGAGACTAAATTTTCTTTCTGAAAGGAAGATGAAGACTGTTGATGAAGTGGAAGCTGGTCGTGTCATTAGTGAGAGTGCTGGACGACAATGGAAACTAAAATGATTGCAGACCTATTAAGGAAGGTATCAGATGATGAGGAAAAACTGGGAATACTTGTACAGACTTGTGCATGCAAAGAGGTTGATAAAAATCTCAAAGTTTTTGATGGCCACGGAATAAGCTCTCGCTGGTTTGAGGAAATATTTTGACTTGAAAATAAACCATTTACCAATGCTCTAACTAATGGAAGTCAACGTGATTTTTGTTTGAGACAACCATTCAATTTTGAGTTGCTTATGCTTCTTTTTATAGCACATCACTGTGACAACAAAGTGAATAACTCTGGATATTTTGTGGGCAGATGGTCTAATCCGTTTCTTTTCTGGCAGATCATGTAGAAATTGGGAACGGATACGGTGTACCAGGTGGAGGTGCATATTATGCTTCTTCAAGGCCTGGCCTCGATAGTGAGTCAGAACAGAAGTCGGCTACAAAGCAACTCCCAGAGTTCCTGAAGCAGAAATTAAAAGCAAGGGGTCTCCTGAAGGATGATACAGTAAAAAGCCATCCATTGAGAACTGATAATGCAAGTTTTTCTTGGTCTTTGAGCCTCTTGTTTCTTTCTTTTTTGCTTCTTCCCATGGCTTTTTCCCCCCACTTGTTTTTTTACTTGGCTATTTTTAACATTTTGGAAATTCTGAAATTTCTCTTCATTTTTTCCTTTCAATCTATTATTTTAGTCCTTTTACACATTGCCTCATAATTTTGTTTTGCAGAAGTCGGAGACTGGTTCAACTCAAGCTGTTGAAATCCGGAATTTGCCTCCTGGATGGGTGTGTCTTGATTGCTGTATATATGTTTTTATGCTTTATTTATCTGTCTAAGGATAAACGGCTTTGCCAATCTTTGTGCATGAGAACTGTGGCATTGGAAATTTTTGAAACCTGCCAAATGCCTACCATTTCATATCTGGTTTGCTTGTATTAGGGGAATTCAGATTTAGTTTTTGTAGCACTTAATGTTCAGAGTAGAATCCTAGAGAGAGAATTTCAATTAATATGCCTCAAGCACTTCTTATTGCATAAGATTTAATGGCAGTGTACTGACCTTGAACTTCATAAAGGGTTAACGAATTTCAACTTTCTATGAGTATCCAAGTTTTGATGCCCTATGCCACCTTATGCATTCTTTCCAGCACTTCTTTTATGCTGCTGTGGAATTCTATCTATGATTAGGTGGAAGCAAAGGATCCTGCTAGTGGTGCTTCATATTATTACCATGGAAGCACCGGAAAAACCCAGTGGGAAAGGCCAACTGATATGCCTTCAACCACATGGACTCCATCACCTTTACCACATTTAGAAGATTGGGTGGAGGCATTGGACGAAACTACAGGTATGCCATAAGTATCCAGCTGTATATAAATGAAATGTGAGGCAAAATAGTAAAGAGGGGCTGGGAGAGGGGAAATATATAGAGTCACAGTTTGTAGTTCCTGAATACCATGCATATAACTAGAGTCCTGCAAGTAGCTTTTTTGGGGGCATTAATGGATTAAATCATGTATTTCCTAGTTTTTCTAAGTTCTAATGTTTAAGTTAAGGATGGTGTTAAGAGACTGCTCGGTTATCAAGCAAAATAACATCTCCTTTAGGTTTGCATTGACATCTTGCTCTCACCCCTAGATTGTTCCTTGTTTTAATATTATACAATTTGAGCTATATCACTTTGAGGTAGATTTTGCTGTGCTTTATCATTTGTTTAATATTCTGTGTGTGGTTAACCTTTGTAAAGTGTGGAACTGCAATAAATTTCCTATAAACATGTAGGACTTCACTGAAGAGTAATGGAGATCAGGAAAAGAACTCAGCATTCAACTTATTTGCAGATTTTTTCCCCTTTCCCTCTGTGCTTAAAGCCTTTTGTTTTCCATGTGCAGGTCATAAATATTACTACAATATGAAGACCCATGTATCACAATGGCAGCATCCAAAATCATCACAGCTAGCCTCACAACACTCTCACATCTCATATTCTGGAAATGCTTCTAGTGGGAATCAGGACAGTAGATCATCCGAGTCAAAGAAATGCGTCGAATGTGGTGGGTGGGGACTCGGAGTTGTGCAGACTTGGGGTTACTGCAATCATTGCACACGGTAAATCATCAGCAATTTATAAACTGGGTTCTCTTCCTTTTCCCTTCATATTACTAGTATGCCAAAAAAGAACTGCATAAGCATGTGTGGTGGTTGAAACTCAATTTCATTAAGCCACGTATTCTGTGTTTGATTTTCATGTCTTTTTCCCATATATTCACATTTGAACTTTTTATGGTTCAATCTTCTTATGACACACCTTCTGCTGAAGTTGCAGTTGGTATTGGGAGATTTTTTAAAGTGCATTGCTTAAGACCAAAAAAAGAAAATTGTCTTAGGCAAAGCACGTTGAGATGATTCATTATTTATTTACATATTTTTGAAATGCTATTGGATTGCAGAGTTCTGAATCTACCACAATGCCAGTACATGATGCCCAATTTGAATTACCAGCAGCAGAATCTTGCAAATTCGAAGGGTGATCTTGAAAAAAATGCTCCAAAACAGAGGTACTTGATCTTACTTAAATTACTTGGAGATCACATCTCGCTTCAATGACTTTGGTTTTGTTGTTGAGTTGACTTTTTGAATGACCATGACCCTAAATACAATTTAAATTCAAACTCTCATGCAATCAACCAAGAATTCTCTAAAAAGATTCAGTTATGGTAAAGCTATAAAGAAGAGGTCATTTTGTTTGAGGAATTAGATTGGGGGTATGTGACCTACAAAGGGGACTGTCAAACCAGGGGCTTTAGACTATGGGTCATTGCTTGGTGCTATAGGAAAGTCTTGGACTTGCAATCACAAGAATGCAGTTTCTAGTCTTGAGAGCAGGCACTCAATGCAAAACTGTTAATGAGTTGGACTATCTCCTAATCTGAGCCAATGACACCATTCCTGTTCTGACATGACCGAGTAATTTTCTTCAGAGCGAGTGGAAGTCACCTGAGCTGCAGACTCCAAGGCCATCTGAGCACATGGATACTATATTACTATTTACTGATCTATCCCACTTTTGCTTGTTTTATTAGGGTTAGCATTCTAAGCCAGAACTCATGCAATGTGAGTTCACTTGTGGGTGGGGGGTGGATTAATTCATGCTTGATGCGTTAGTGTCCTGGTGTCTAGGTGATGAAGTCCTGCATTCAGGAAAATTAACCAAAGGAAACTATTTTATACATCTTTGTCTCCCAATCCATTAGTTTGACACTTTCGGTTTAACATCTAACCTGTTTGAGGAAATATAAACCTGTTGGAAGAATAAGGAGACAACTACAGCCTTTTGCTGTTAATGAGTACGAAGAAAGAAATAGTCATGTCACCTAATTTAATTGAGATTAAGAATAAAATCAGCTCTTCTGCTTGATGAATTCCTATACTTCCTCATTGACAACAAAAGAGAGAAGATAAAGAAAGAGAATCAATAAAATTAAATGCACACTTATGCACACAAGTTTATTTGCTTGCATGTGTAATTAATTTTGAATTGCCAGGCCCAATTGGAAACCTCCTGTGGGAAAAGGAAATAGAAGAGAGAGCAAAAAGCGTGCCTACAATGATGATGATGAGTTGGACCCCATGGATCCAAGCTCTTATTCAGACGCTCCCCGTGGCGGCTGGTATGTGATGAATAGTTTATTTTATGCCCATCACTGATCTCCTCTCTGGACATTTTTTTCTAGATGTGTAAACAAGGAGAAGTACTAGAATAGTCTATTAATCTCATCTCTCTGTTCAATCTGCAGGGTTGTGGGTCTCAAGGGAGTTCAGCCTCGTGCAGCTGATACTACTGCTACGGTATGCGAACTTTATTTTTCTTGATGAACCTTTATTTTCCTTTTTCTGAGAGAGTTATTATGCTGCCACATATAAAGGTGATGGAGGCTATGCTGGTTCTGGTCAATGCATGTGGCAATCGAGTGATTATGCCTTCCCCTTCACCTGACCTCCCAACTTCTTTTTCAACATTGAGATTGTATATTGCAAAATTATTCTGCTAAATATCAGATCACCCAGCATTTTGGTCAGCAATTACATGCTGGTATTTTTTCCAAGAACATTAAAATTGACACTATGCATGT
>Ga0325410_1006829_pt1 | contig 12519 bp, 7 predicted proteins | sample PopdelMetagenome_16_FD_206182 | JGI IMG/M metagenome (GOLD analysis project Ga0325410, IMG submission 206182) | Populus deltoides microbial communities from Bellville, Georgia, United States - Xylem-PdIQD-R3 | ecosystem: Host-associated > Plants > Phyllosphere > Stem > Wood/Secondary xylem... | reverse complement strand
TATAAGACTCCATATGAAGTAACAAGTGTTAATACAATCAGTCAAATCTTCTCTATTAGAGACAATAATGTATAAAAGAGTAACAAGCCCTTTTAGTTGATGTCAGTTCTTTCCCTAATAAATAATGGAAGTCGAATTTGCTAACCTTTAAGTCAGATTCATTCACATCAATTGGGAATCTTACCTTATTTCATCAAATAATGCCTGCCACAACTTATGAAAGGACTACTAATGGTGTCTTGGCTTAAAAAGGATTTGGAAGAAAAATAATCCTATCCTAAGGCTTAAATTAGTGATTGAATGTTTTTTGTTAGGAAAAACATTGTTTTTGTTTATCAACTCACCTCTTACTCTACTATGAGCTTGGTCTTTTTCCACCTGATTTCGATGAACTTTGATTTGCATGGGAAGCTTGAATGTGAAGGTTTAGACAACTTTTCTTGCTTTAATTCAATAAAAAAAAAACAATAACAACTAGTTTAGTTATCTTCTCTTATTGTATGTGTTGGATAAAAAAGAAAGAACCCTAGGTTTGGTTCTTTTACTGATTACTCTAAGATAAGAATATTTGAATATCATATTTATGCTCATATTAAAAAAAGATAATTTTAGGGCGAGAGCAAGGAAATGTATATTGAGAGTTTATGTGAACCTGATAAGGGTGAATTAGGTTACCAATAAAAAACTCATTCTTAACTTAAAGCAAAATATAGCATAACCTAATAATCAATTCAAATAACTAACTAAAATATAAATATAAACAAACTTAAATAAGAACCAATACAATTAATGGTTCAAGACGATCACAAATACATAAAACACAAAGAGTTAAGAAAAAATACACCAAGGTTTTATAGAGGTTCAGACAATCATCTACTTCTCTTCTTGAACCATCGTTTAAGAGTTTTATTAACACTCCCTTGGTCTACTTCATATGTGAGACCAAACCCTTATACAATCTTTATTATAGGTCAAATATTGAAACATTTCTCAATCTTTTTTTAGGCTCAAGAAACCCAGTCTTTCTAGAAGCTCGAGACCAAACCCAATACTTTTGCACAAGTTAAGGATAAAACCGAACTCATTATTTTAACAGGTACAAGATTAGTAAACCCTTTCTCATCAATACTTATAAATGAATAAGTATCAAACCACTTAAATAACTTTTAAGAGGCTTTTTTAAGTTTAAGTGTCACCTGCACTTTTCACAATATTACTCTTTTGATAAAGTTAAATGGAATACAAATAAAACTTTAGAAGGAATTTTGCCAATGACAATCCAACTTTGTTTTTGGATAAATCAATCATGAAACTAGGGTTCTAAAAATTTATTAATAGTGAGAATATGATCAAAATTTTGCCTTGGATGTTCTTAATCATTTTGCTAAAGTCAAGGTATTTATAAGGCTAAAATATCAAATTAACTGTTGGGAACACCTTTCAAAATATTTATGCCCATTTAAGAATTAGTTAGCTTATTGCTAGAACTTGTTAGAATGTTCCAAAGATGATGGAAAAAATTGAAATTTTCAAAAAGTAGTTAGATTATTTTACAATGGTCAGAATGTTTCTCAAAATGTTAATCCATTTTCTAAATCAGCTACACCATTTTAGGTACTAAAAAAATTCTTCCATTTTGTGTACTTCAGTCTTTTTAGTCACTTTATATACTCTGGTCCTTTCTTGGTTTTGTTTTGTTTTTTTAGATTTTTTTAGGTTTTATAGATATGAGAATTGGTTCCTAAATAAATTAAAAATTAGTTGGAAAGACTTGTTTTACAAGATCTCGATATTTGAAGTTTAAAGACATTATCATCTCAAGATTATTGTTTGAAGATAAAAACTATTATTGCATCACTTTATATATCCATGCCTTGCTTCCATTATCTTAAAGCCATAACTTTTGACAATATATAAGTCCTTAGTTGCTCTTTCATTGTTTCTCTTTTGATAAAGATCATCTTCAATGAAAATTGATTTGATTGCATCATCATATTTAAGATAACATATCATGCTTATTCCAAGAACTTTGTACATCTCTTAAAAACCCTACATATTATGATATTAGTAATACCAAGAAATATGTTTATAAATGCATGATTCACTTATTCATATGGAAATATTATTCAAATCAAAACATTACTTACTTAGCATTATTCCAACATATCAATGCAACAAACCAAGTCAATCAAAATAATATTATTTTATGTTGGTTTAAGACATCAATGTAAAACATATATATAAACATACATTAAAGAATAACATTTGTATATTATGTTATCATCAGAGTCATATAACATTAATCACATATTTTGTTATTATCAAAACCTTTAATGATTAGTGTGCATCCAGACTAAAATATATTCCTAGGCTATGCATCTAGGGTGGAGGGATATCAGTTGTGGTGTGTTGATCCCAAATCACCAAAGTATATTACTAGTAATGATGTAACCTTTGATGAGTCTACAATATTTCATAAGAAAAATAAGTTGATTGGTGTTGATGTTAAAATGAACTAGTATACTAGCAAGAATGTGAATATTAAGGTTAAATATTTAAAGATAGTATAGAAAGATGTTTTAGTTAAGCCTATTAAGAAAATTACACAGGATGTTGGTGATAAAAATGCACATGAAGAACAACCTTACAATATTGATATAAAAAGGTAAAGAAAACAGATAAAAACACCAATTAAGTATGGTTATGCTGATTTAATTAATTTTTCCTTTAATATTCCAGATAACCTTAATGATCATAAGTTTTATTCCTATAAAAAAAAACTTCATACAAATAATCTTCCCAGTAGATGCTTGCTATAAATGAGGAGTTTGAGTCTTTTTATAACAACCAGACATGAGAGTTTGTTAAACCACTATAGAGCCAAAAGATTGTTGGGTACAAATAGGTTTATAAAAGGGAAAGAGTAAATCCTAAAAGTTGAGGATACAACATTTAAAAGATGAAGTATAGTTATTAAAGGTTTTATATAAAGAAAGGATGTTGACTTCAATAAGGTATTCTCTTCAGTTATAAAGCATAGTTCCACCTGAGTATTGTTTGCAATAGTTATTTTGTTTTACTCATAACTTGATCAATTTGATGTTAAAATAGTTTTTCTATATGGTGAGTTAGAGGAGAGGATCCATATGCATCAACCAAAGGAATTTATTGTTCAAGATAAGAAAGACCATGTGTGTTTATTGAAGAAGTCATTGAATGGTTTAAAGAAGTCACTAAAGAAGTGACACAAAAGATTCATTGAATGGTTTAAAGAAAATACTTTTTAGCTTGGACATGACTACTTTAAAGTGAGTATAATAACTATGTGTATTTCATAATACTTTTAGATGATTTATTTGTGTACTTGTTATATATTGATGATATATTGATTACTCTTAACTAACATGTATGAGATTAACAATTTGAAAGATCAATTGAGTGATAAGTTTGAGATAAAGGATTTAGGTGCATCCAATAAGATTTTATGTTTGGATGTACATAGAGATCAAAACGTTGATAACTTATACTTATCACAAAAAAAAGTATCTTGAGAAGGTATTTAAACGTTTTGGTATGTAAGACTACAAAGCCATTAAGTATTTCACTTGTAGCACTTTTAAGGTTATCTTCAGCTTTGTCACCAGAAATTAAAAAGGAGAAAGAGCATATGTCAGGTGTTCCATATACTAGTGTAGTTGGAAGCATTGTGTATGTCATGATTTGCACGTGTTCAAACATTTCATATGATGTTAATATAGTCAACAAATTTATGGAAAATCCTAGTAAAGTTCACCAACAGATCGTAAAATAAATACTTCGTTATCTTAGAGGTATTGCAGATATTGAATTTATATATGATAGAAGCAGTAGCTCAAGAAGTAGGTTGAAAGCTTTGTAGATTCAGATTATGATGATGATTTGGATACAAAAATATCACTAACATGTTATGTTTTCACTTTATTTTGATGTACCATTAGCTAGAAAGTAATTTTACAACTCATTATTACCTTGTTTACAACAAAGACTAGGTACATGACATTGATAAAGGTAATGAAAGAAGCTTTATGATTGAGAGGTTTGGTTGGTAATCTTAGTTTGTCACATATGCTGATTATTTTGTATTGTGATAATCAGAGTTCTATTCATTTGATAAAAAAAAATAGATGTATTGTGAAAGGACCACTTCATCCTATATATTATGTTATAAGGTGTTGTGTTAACGAAAGAGATTGCTACAGTTAAGAACCCTGCTGATATGTTGATAAAACCTATCTTTACAGTTAAATTCAAGCATTTGATTTATGTAATACTTAAGAGGTGCTTAGTGAAGGTGATTAAAGAGATGTTCTGGTTTTGTAAATTGATTCAATTTAAGTCAAGATAAAGATTTATTGGGTTTATCTTAAATTATAGGCCTAAGTGAAAAAAGAAATACCCATGTGTTTAGTCTATATATAAAAGCCTAAAATTAATATTTTTTTAGAATAAGATTTGTTTATGGGTGCTTCCATTCTCTATACTGTAATGGCTAGAGAGAGGAGAGAAAATATGAGTTTTTGGATTCCTTTGAGATTTTGGATGAGATATCAATTTTATACGACACCTTATTATCTCTTACTTTTTTATAGTGAATTTCTTTGATCATTTCACCCATGAAAGTAGGCTTAAGTTGTTGAACCAAGTAAATTCCATGTGTGCTCTTGTGTGATTGATTATGTTTATTCTTTTATATTTATTTACTTGCCAATTAATTTAAGATTTTAAGGTTATTTCCACTATATGGACAAACCTGATAGAAACTTAATCATGTCAATGCCGAGAAAAAAAAGAATAAGAAAACTCTATAGTTGATCTAAGTTGACTTGATGATTCATAAATTGACATAATAACTCAATGACTTATATCAATTCTTTAGTAAAATAAGCTAGTTATGATATGCATCATCCCTGATCCCTTAACAAAAAAAATTAATAAAAAAAGAACATAGAAAATATATGAACAACTATTACTTCATTTTCCTGAGTACGACCTCTTAGTTCTTATAATATGGTTGGTCGGTTATCTAAAACTAGGTAGCTTTTTTTTAATTTCATTAAGACTCCATTTATTTTATGTGTTGCAATATAACTTTTACCTTGATCATATATATGAAAGCAGGGGTGAGCAAAAAAACCAAAAAACCAAATCGTGAAAAAAAATCGATTAAAATTTTGATAAAACCGACCAATTCGGTTTTATAAGCCCGAAACTAAAAAAACCAAACCGAAAAAAACCGAGCCAAACCGGAAAAAAACCGAGCCAAATAGAAAAAACCTAGCCAAACTGATTTGAACCGGTTTTTGTCCAAAAAACGAACAGAAACCAATCGATTTGAATCGGTTTCGAGTTTTTTTTTTTAAATTTCGGTTTGGTTATTTTTTTTGATAAAAACCGAACCGAACAAAAAATAAATCATCTCTATTTGAAAGTATATAATTAATCAATACACATTATAATTTTATAGAGATCTCATTAAAAACTCTTTTTTAAAACTTTAGTTAAGAAAAATTTATGATTTATAGTTTTTTTTTAAATTTAAATTTTCAAACTATAATAATTAAAACTATTATAATACGAAACATATAATAAGTTTACAAACCAATAGACTAAATACCAATATACACAAGCTAGTTATTAACATAAATAAATAATATTAAAAAAATAAATATAAGTACCATACTTGAGATTTTTTAACGCAATAAAACAAGGAAACATTTCAAATCAATGGTAAATAATAAAACAAAACTTAGTATTCTTTATTTACATTTTCAACGGTTAAAGTTTTTTTCACCATGTTTTTGGGATGGTAATAGGCATTTATGAGTTGAGTTTCTTAATATTTATATTCTATTACTATTCATGAGGTAATAAATTTAAATATTTATAAATTATTCATTGAGTTATGGATATGTGTTATCCAATTATTATTTATTAATTAATACAAAATAATATATATATGCACACACACGTGTATTTTTTGTCAATATTGAGAAATTTTATTGTGTTAATTTTTTTTAAATATTCTATAAATATATCTATATAATATAAATATATATTTTAAGTTAGGTTAGGATGAGTTTTAATTTGAGTTTGACAATATTTATATCCCCACTAATTATCAATTAAATAATATAACTATTCAAAAAAATATTTATTCATTTAAATTGAATTATATCTATATCTATCAAATTCAGTCTACTTTTATAAAGTCCTATATATATAGTTTTTCTCTCCATTTTTATTACTGATTTTTTGTATTGCATTGATTTTACTAACAAGAAAGAAGGGAAGGAAATTCAGTGTTTGCGTAAACCAGTTAACGCAAAAGCAGTCAGTGGCAGGCAGTCACTGCCACCTCACTTTTTTTTTTTTGTCAGGACAATACATCAAACCATATCACCAATGCATTAAATTTAAAAGGAAATAATAAAAAAAGAATTTTCTGAATAATTTATTTCTCTTACTATTTTTTTCTCCAACTCCCACTCTCCAACCGCAACATCCTCTTCTCCCTGCCCTTATAACCATCCCACTACCATAACCATTTTTTTTACCTTCTTCCGTTACTATTTCTATCGTTGTTGTTCTTCTTATTATTATTATTATTCTTTTGGGTTATCGAGTTGATGATGCATGTGGGTTTCTTTCAGATCCTATATATGATTGATTTTTTTCTCTCAAAATAATTTTTTTTTTTGAGGTACGCTCAAGTTCTTCTTCTTCTTCTTCTGTTTTGATGTTGTTGCCTGGTCTGTCTGTAGATGGATTGACATGTGATGTTGGTTTTGCAGGATCTTTGTGCTCTCTGAGCGAAATCATCTAGCATATTGAGGTATTTTTGGCCCTGTTTTTGTTTTTTTTTTCCATCTCTTTTTCTGGGTTGGATGGTTTCTGTTTCTTTTGTGAATTTTGATGGTGATCTGAATCTTGTTGCTTCTCAGATATGCTTTTTATATATTTTTTTCCTTTTTTTTCATATTTATGAAGTCAATTTACATTTCCATTTGTAGTTATCCCAAAACAAAAACAAAATCTTCCTTTTTTTTTTAATTTATCTTATGATTTTCAAGAGACTTACTTTCAAGTTTTCATCTTTTGTTCACAAATCACATACCAGCAGTCCATCTTGCCACAAAGCATCCTTCTTTCTGATGTTAATTCTTCTCTATCAGTTAATTTTGTCGCTTAACATCCTCATTCCTCATCTTATTTGCTTCAAAGGTAAAGGGAAAACACGTTTTCAACGGTTAATTACTATTATTATTCTATATATCAAATACTTTTAGTAGTATAAGTAGAGATATTATTCTGGGTTAATTCCCTTTTGTTTATTCTTTCATCTATTTGCTTTTTATGATGATGCATGGTGATCATCTTTAGGCCCTTTGCACTTGATTTTGAAATTGTTGAATCCTGTTATTTTTTATTCCATGTAGTGATGGTTAAGCGGGGCCGGTGTATGTATGCATTTCTTCCCAGCAAGCAATGCAACCCCATCAAAGTGGGTCTGTGTTTATTCTTACTAACATAATGGAAGCAGCATTGTACTAAGAGAAAAATAACCCTCGAGCTATTGGTTCAGTGGCAGGAAGGCTTGATTCCCTCGTTATCATCTTGGATTCATATCCAAGGGGTTGTGAAAAAGCAATTTCGTGTGAATGCACTGTTTGACAATGGGGAAGCCCACCCCTGCAAGAACTCAGCCTTGATGTGTGAAAGCTTCCTTGAAGATATCTGACCATTAGAACCAAAAAATAATTGGGCAACAGTAACCTAAGAATAGCATGAGGGATTAGTACACTGCTAAAATCTAAGATAGAGTGTTGTGTTATTTATTTAACGAGTGATGTGATAGATTAAGTCCTGCAATGATTGCAATGTGTGATGTTAGTAAAAAGTTTAGTAGAAGTGTTGGCACCCTAAAATTACTCTTATAACAGCCAAGTTTTGTGCACAAATTCCTATTGCATTTTTGCTGGATGATACTTGCATATTGTTGTCTTTTTCAAACTCTTTTCCTTTGAGCACTGCATCCTATATATTTGCTTGTGTTGCTTCTAGAACCTGTGCAAGTGTCTAACCTGTTTAAAAATAATTATGTCTTATAGCGGTGCATGTACTTCATTTGCCCTGTGTAACGTGGCCACAAGCTTTATATGGTTTTAAAATACTGTATCCATGTGTTTCAGACTCTTGAAACAATTGTGTTGCCTCAAATCCTATACACCTTGTCATCTGTGCATTCTTACGAATTGATGACTATGCTTTATATACCTCATATCTTAGTATGTATTGTATCTGTAGTATGAAGTATGCGCCACCTAGCTAGCTTAACTGGCTGCGGCATTGACTTTGAACTGTTATGTGATGATGTTTCTATGTTTTCTTATAGGTATCAACAGGCATCCACATTTCCAGGTTTGAATGATCAACATAATATTGAATTTTTAAGTTTGAGCTCGAGTTGAATTATTTGAGGCAAGTCTTCACAGTTAGCCTAACATGCATGTTATTTGAAACATCAATTTGTTGAAAAGAAAATTTGTCTCTTCCAATCAGTTTGAGTAATGATTTTAGATATGGAATTTGGTGATGTGATCTTGTGAACCATCTGCTTCTTCTTCTTCTTTAGGTGGCAATTCTTTGCTTCATAAAGCTGCTATAACTTTATGATAAATTTGGTTTTGCTGGCAAGAAAATGTTGGGGGGCAACAATGGCAATTCTTTGCTTCCTGTTTTCATGGATGAGAATCATATTCCTTACCAGGCCAACGCATCAAACCAGTTGCAGTTGTTTGGTAATTGTGAGTTCTTATCTCATTAAGTTATATTCTTTTTTATTCTTAGTGCTTGATTCTATAAATTGTCTATGGTGTATGTGTCTCTACTCTGGTTGCTCGTGGTCCTCTCTAGCAAATGAATTAATTGATTTACTATGTTAAGTGTGATGTAACAAACCTCCTAGGTATGGTCATGTGATAATGAGCTTCAGGCACCAGGTGCCCTTAATTAAATGTTATTAGTTCCTGGAACCAGTTTTGTGGGATGTGTTATGAAAGGATAACAAGGCATTATGCATGTGTTGAAAAAGGAATGGGTATCTGGGCTTCCTTTTTTTTTTTTTCCTGAATATTTCAGGTTTTCATCTACTTCTAGTTTATTGTGGAGTTCGAATTTACATAATAGTGTATGATACTATCTGGTATTCAGAGTCTTAATTTCTTTTAGGATGTTGAAACTGTTTAGGAGTTTTCTATAATATTTATCAATTCTCCTGTTATTTCTTATTTGCATTTCTATTTCCTATCTATTATCCTCGCTTTCTATTTAGAACTACAAGAATTGTGGTGCCTGTAAGAAGTGAACCTATTCTTTATGATAGTTAGGGCTTTGACAATGAAACCTTTTTTGGAATCGAACACACAGCTTTCATTCCCAGAATGTGAGGGATCTATGCTAGATTGTCGTGAACTCATAATTCAAGTTCATACCTTTTATAGTCCTTTCATTACAGGAATGGGATTAAATAATTAACTAAGTAAACAGAAATCAAGAATAAAAGATTATTAATTGTCTCAATTACTGAAAATGGATATCAAATCTATAATTACTTCTTTGGTTATAGTTTGACAGACTCACTCTCTTCCTGCTCCTTCCTTTTCTTTTTGTTTTTTCAAGATAAAGTGGTTTGATTGATCTGTAATATGCCATTGGTTGTTTTAGTGGCAGCTGGATGCAGCATTGACCCAGTGAATTATTTTGGAAATGAACATGGAACTCCTATCCTCCGTGCCAATAAACGCGGAAGGGAAGCAGAAGATTTTGGCAGACAGCAAAAGCTACAGATTTCCTTAAATTATAAAATTTGTCAAGATGAAGCTGACCGCTCAGCAAGCATTCCAAACCCAAACCCTGTTTCAACTGGGTTGCGTCTATCTTATGATGATGATGAACACAACTCATCCATAACTTCTGCAAGTGGAAGTATGAGTGCTGCACCTTCAATCATCCTGTCCCTTGGTGACAATATTAGGACTGAGCTTGATCGGCAGAACGATGAGTTTGATCAGTATATCAAGATTCAGGTATCAGGGGTCACCCTAACACTTCTGGCATGCTGTTATGCTACATGCTATTAAACTATCTCTGCTTTCTTTCTTATCTCATTCCCACTGCTTGCAATTTTGTGCATGATTTCCAAATTGAAATGATTTCTCATGTTTCTGAGTGTTTACTGGGACTAGATCAATTATTATGAAGATTTCTTTGTTTTGATAAGATAAAGTTCTTGGATTCATGATTACCTGATTGGAGACCAGAACCCCCCCCCCCCCCCCCTGGTGCGGGATCAAACCATCCACTTACATATTAGTGTATGCGTTGTTAATTTTTGGCTTTAAATGATTCTCCTTCAAACAGGAGGAGCACTTAGCTAAGGGGGTGAGGGACTTGAAGCAGAGACATATTTCTTCTTTGCTTGCTGCCATGGAGAAGGGTGTGAGCAAGAAACTACAGGAAAAAGACAGAGAAATAGAGAACATAAACCGTAAAAACAAGGAGTTGATTGAGAGAATAAGGCAGGTGGCTGCTGAAGCCCAGAACTGGCACTATAGAGCAAAGTACAATGAATCAGTTGTCAATGTCCTGAAGAGCAACCTCCAGCAGGCAATTTCACAGGGCGCTGATCAAGGGAAGGAAGGATTCGGAGACAATGAGATTGATGATGCTGCCTCTTACATTGAACCTAACAACTACCTGAACTTTTCAGGTGACACTGCAAAGCCTCTCCCCTGGAACTATCAAGGCTTGAAGGAACATGTGACATGTCGAGCATGCAAAACAAGGGAAGTGTCCATGTTGTTAATGCCCTGCAGGCATCTCTGCTTGTGTAAAGAATGTGATGCGTTAATCAATGTTTGTCCTGTATGCCGGTTGATTAAAACTAATAGTTTTCAAGTGTTCTTGTCCTAAAAGATGGAGTAAATCACTCAAAGTAATCTACACCCATCATACGAGATTACATGTCAAACTGTTCTTTCCCTGACGCATAAGATGTATGTCTAGTAACTTATCTTTGAAAGATGAAAGCTTCCGTTGGCTCATTATCTTTTTGGTGCTGCCCGTGTGGCGCTCTCTCTCTCGTCCCTTGTTATTCTTCTCCTTTATAGTATTTATCGCCTGCCTCCCAACTTTGGAGCCCTATAAATTCAGTGGTCTCAATGGATAGAGGTATTGTATTGATGCTTCATGTTTGTTAGACTCGCCTCAGTCACAGCAAGAATCAAGCAGGTTCACTGGTTCACAGTGCAATAAATCTCAAGCTAAAGGAAGCCATCTCACTGCAGACGTGCTAGTGTGTGATATCATAAACCCACTGATTAAATACACTAAATGTGCTGTTATGTTGATCAAAGGCTGAGAAGTATGGGATAGATAATATTAAATACACAGAAAAGTATGCTGAATTTTAGCAGAAAATCGTTTCGTGTTATTTTTTTTTTTTTTAAATCACAAACAAAAGGTATTTTTAAGCTAGCTTACATGTTAATCAAGACTAAATTTTTAAGAGTTGACCGAACCAAAAAAATCAAAGAAACAAATAAATCTTCTTTATCACCTTGAAGTTAAATCTCTTTCCTTTAATAGGAAGGCAAAATGGTATATAGTTTAAAAATAATTTTAAAAAAATAAAAAATATATTATTATAATGTATTTTCGAGCGAAAAACACCTCGATAAACAATCACTGCCGCATTCTCAAAACACAACACAGCTTTAATAAATTAGTATGGGCTACAACTTGTAAGGAGATCAAACAAGGGTTCAATTGTATTAATCCATCACTTAATTTCAGAACCATAGTGATGTTGTTTTTATTGAAACTCCTTCCCTCTCCTAGGCTTGGCTGGCCTAGCACAGGATTCCTTCATGTCAGAAGCGTTTGTGCTGCTTCTAAATCTGTCGGAATTGGGTAAATAAACTAGTGCAAATTGTATCCAGAATCCCCCCATACTTGCCTTTTAAAATTATAATTTTTATATATGAGAAATTCAGTCCCTTCAACTGGCATTTTCAGAGACGACAAATTGTTTGATGAATTATTTTGATAGCAAGGATCTCGTCGTCTAGATGCCAACCGTACGTTTAAATCCAAATAAATTAGTTAGTATCTAATTTTGATTCTATTAATAATTGGAAGGATTGAAGAGATATTAATGAAAATCCCAAACAAGGAAGGCAAGAGGCCCTTCACAGGTTCTCATTTGTCACGTCTTGCGGGTATGCTGTGCCTGCATGATATAATTTAACATCAACTTGGCGGATATATATATATATATATTTCTAATAAGACACAATATGAATATTATAAAACTCATATATAATCAATAATAAATAATATTCAGCTATTAAATATTTATTTATTTTTATATAATCAATAATAAATAAGATATAAATATAATAAAAAAACTAATATGTAGAT
>Ga0325410_1006828_pt1 | contig 12519 bp, 8 predicted proteins | sample PopdelMetagenome_16_FD_206182 | JGI IMG/M metagenome (GOLD analysis project Ga0325410, IMG submission 206182) | Populus deltoides microbial communities from Bellville, Georgia, United States - Xylem-PdIQD-R3 | ecosystem: Host-associated > Plants > Phyllosphere > Stem > Wood/Secondary xylem... | reverse complement strand
CAAACAGAATAAAATCCCCAATTCCTGAAGCAGAAAATGCGAAACCAAACATAATAAAAAGTAGAAAGCAAAAACCATGCTATACAATCGACTAAAACTGAAGTAGCTAAGAAACTAGAGTACTAAGTCTCCAATTGCTGCAAAAAGAAAATGTTGACTCTGATCAAAATATTCAGAACCGCTCTAATAACCTTCGCTACCTGTTTTCTTTGTAAAAAAAAAACCCTAATGTTCCATTTCCTTCGAGACAGCATATGCACAAAAGCTAGCGATTGTGGGATGCTAATTTTGGCAGAACAGACACAAATGACTCTTTCTCAGATTCTTCTTGGCCCAGATGAATTTTATATCCCAATCCCGTATGTAAGATTCTGTGCCAAACAAATTATTTTTTGTATTTAGACATGAGAAAAATAAGTGAATGTTCTATCTCTCTGATCCTTGATTACATAGGATATAGACAGGATTAATGTTTCTCCCCGTACATATCTATCTCTCATTTGTTGATGCTCCCTGTTTAAGATAGTTGATAAAGGTATAAAACTGGTTCTTGGGAATGTCTAGAGAGACCCATAACAGTTTGTGCCAATCAACCTGATCTGAACTGGAAAAGATTAAGCCGCAAATTTTAGTCTGTTATTCTGCCATTGCTTCAGAGTTTTCAGGAAGCCATTATCAATCATTTCCTTGAATAACAGAAACAACTGTTGCATTCCCTTGGATACCAAAATGAAAAAAAAAAAACCTTTTCCCACAAGCCTTTATCAGCAGGCCCTCGTTGCCAATTGTCTCACCAACAGAATGTCATTTTGACACTACAAATAGCATAATCAATATGACTCCAAGCTAATGGCCTAAGATTTCTCCAGCTTTGAAAGGAATCCCTTGGCACTTTCATAGTCCAAGTGTTTTTGCTTCCTTGGTTTTACTAGTTTACTAATTTCACAGGATTAATGCACTAGTTTGTATAGCAGACAACAAAACTCTTGCTTTTAATGTTGGTCATTTATGGTTTGTTTCATTAATGGAGTAAATAGTATTGCTTTGGAAACTCTTGATGTTTGTTAAAGGTTTTTTTTTTTTTTTTTTTGCATGTCCAATGATTTAGTTCAAAGATTCTGGCGGTTTTGAAGCTCTGGTCACTGGACAGACAACAGATATGCAGCGGATTGATGTGAATGAAAGGATAAATGGTCTTGAGCGGCTCAGTCCAACTCCTCGACCAACTACGTAGGTGCTTAACAAAGCACTTCCATTTGCTTATATGTTGTTTTTGTCATTTTTTTTTGAGAATTCTACTTGTTATTGAGCTACTCAGGTCACCGTTTTTGGAAGGTAGATGGAATTTTGAGTGGTTTGGAGCTGGAAGCCCTGGATTATTTGCTGCCAGATTTATATTCGAGTGAGAACCGATGGGTCTTTGTTTCTTATTTTCATCTTCCATCCTTTTCTATTTCCTACAAGGAATGTGATATTTTTATGGTTGCAACTTATATGGGAGTTTTTACTTCACTGGGTTAGTCAATTTAAATGACAGTTAATTATCTTGGTTGTTGCAGGAGATTTCCCAAAAATTTCGCTAATTTGTCTAAAATGGACATGGTGATTAAGGATGGAAATGCAAAGGTTACAGCAAATATGAAACTATTATACTCGGTACCCTTCTATCTTTTAGTGCTCTTGTTGCAATACTTGCAAAATTTTGCTACCAATAATAGAATTAGAGAAATTCTCTTGCACTGAATTTCTTACAAATAAAGGAGGAAAGTTTCTCATACCTCTCATGCAGTAAGCATAATCTTCTGGAGATGCATACTTCATGTAGATGTTGGGTAGTTGTATTGAAATCAAGGCCGGAATTTATGCATGATCAAAATCACACCTCAAAATTCTGAAGTTCTCAACATATATAATAACAACATACCCATTGATAATAATATCTGTGTAACAGAAATGAAGTATTCTCCCAAACAATTACTTGATTCAACATGCCTGTAAATATCATGGAAGGTTTGAAGTTTTAGCAAACATGAACCCATCCTTGAGATATATCACCAAATCTTTTCCAAGCACAGATGAAGACAACTTCCAATTAATACTGGTGTGAATATTTTATGTTTGCTCTTGTATATTTTTGAGCTTTTGTTTGAATTTTTCTCTTCTGTGTAATGCAGATAGAAAGCAAATTCATTCTGCTCTCCAAGTTGACTGTGGAGGGACCTCTTAGAATGAAAGAGGAATATGTTGAAGGGATTCTTGAGACACCAACCATCATTGCAGAAACAGTACCAGAACAGCTAAAAGGTGCATTTGGTCAGGCTGTTCACACAGTGCAACAACTTCCTGTTCCTATTAGGGATTCCTTTTCTAGTGGGCTGAAAATTCCTCTAAGTAAGCATTTTGATGTTTGGATCGTTTTCTCTCTATCTTATTTGAGAATTCTCCTTCCTAGCCAACAAAGAAGAACAGGGTACCTCTAGACCTCAGTCATATAAGATCTGAAGCTTTAGCCATTTTGTTGTCCCTGTACCCCAGACCCTTCCTACCATTGTCTTGGACATTTTGTGGATTCTCCCTTCTAGTAACTCATTTAGCTGTAATTGTAGCTCGACATTTATGTTGCTCATCTGGTCTACCTTTTCAGGTTGTTTAACTCTTTCTAGGAAATGTTTCTGCTATTCTTTTATGAATAAACTCAAATTTTGGTTCAGAAACCTACCCCAAGATGTTTGTAAATATCATATGCATCCCTGATGTTTTCATTTGAATTTCTTCTTTGTAGATATATAATAGTTTCCAAACAAAAAACTGTTTTTCTTTTTAATTCATCGTTGATTAGTTATTTATGTATACTCTTTTTTTGTGTGTTTGTGAACCGTGTTCCATTGCTATACCAAGGGCACTTTTTGAGAACACTGATTTGAGGTCATGCTATGTAAAGAACCTCAAGGCTGGTTTCCAACACTCTTCTGTATTCAAGAAAGTTGACCCTGCAGCATATATCAAGACTAGATTAATTGCCATACATTTTATGTGTGCTGCTGTTAACCAACTGCTTGTGTTGTGTTAGACATACAATTATGTTATAGCAATTTAGCATTATTTCAATCTATGAAGTTTCACAGGTCCAGAAATTCCACTCTCTTTCAATTTATTGGAATCTCTTGTTGAACTTGGTCTATGAATACGAGATGATGATCTTGTTTCAGAGTTCTACCTTTTTCTTTTTTGACACAGTGGCAGTTACTCACTGCTAATATCCTGCTCGGTACAACAAGTTTTAAATGAAAAGAAACTCGAATTTCAGGGTTTATAAACTTATAATACTTAATGATGCCCTGTGCTTTTCGTGCTTGGATTTTTTAAATTGCTAAGTTTATTTGTCTATGCCTGCAGCCAGTACTTTCCAGAGACTCTTCATGATTTCGTATCTTGATGATGAAATACTTGTAAGTACTCAACTTGTTATAATTTATCATATCATTCTGCAGCATAGAATTTTTTCCCTTGAATTATTATTCAAATGTTCTCATTGCAGAAGTGGATGAAAACTGCACATAGGATTAATCTGCCATCTGAATCTTGTTTCAGTAGCACATCAAGAGTAGTCTTTGCACAAATTTTAAAAGGAATTAGATATGAAAATGTCAAAAGTACATGCCATATTTCATTCTCATGCGAGAGTACTATCTGTTGTATTTATTAACTTGGGAGCCCTATCATGGATGGATGTCTCCATCTACCAAGATTCATGAAGGCTCGTACGTTCTTTCCCAGCTTTTCTCTCGGGTCCCTTGTAAGAAGTGGCGGATCCTAGAAGGCACAGGGGAGGGCAATAGCCCCCCTAGGTTTTGAGAAAATTACATCTTGGTCCATGCGCTTTTAAAAGTAACAAATTTTATTCTTAATGTCAAACAAATTTGTTTAATTAGTTGTGTTCTTGTAAATAGTAAAATTGTATATTGGTCCTTGATTTTTATGAATAACATTTATGTGTATTTATGAAATACATATGATGAAAGAAAATGATTGTTTTAAATCAAATATTTTTATAAAAATTTAGATTTTTTTAACACACATGCAAAAATATTTGTTCAAGCTGATGAAAAAAACTCTTGTTTAATTTATGCATGTGATTTCCACTAAAAATTATCAATTTGTAGATAAACTATATCTATGAACAATAAAATAGATAATTATCATATTATTGATCTTTCTTCCTCAAGAATTGTTCTCAGGATCCGCCATTGCTTATAAGGAGCCTGAATTTACCTATTTGGTTTTCTTTCATTACATGTTCCTATCATCTCTTGCGACCATTTTAGATTCAACACGTAACATGGCGTTCACTACAGATATAGCTTGTATAATATGACCACGTGCACTGCTGTTGCCAAAAGGATGGTCATGCAGAAGTATCTATTTTGCATGGTCATAAATATATATTTGCAAAACAGAAGGATAATTTCAAAGAACTAGCAGTTAGCTTTGTGAAAGATATGTAAGAACGTAAACCAGGAAAGTAGACATTATCAAATTTTGAGTATTTTTCCTGGTTTTTGACACAGATAGTAAGGGATGCTGCTGGAGTACCTGAAGTTCTTACAAGGCTGGATGCACCAGCCTCTCCAATAGCAGAACCAACTGCAGAGTATGAGAGCTAGAGATGTGAAAACTGATTGTTTATTGTTTTTTTTTCTCAACCTTCTAATACAATGTAGACTAAACAGTTTCCCTCGCACCACTCTCAATAAGATGGGCATTAATTCATTCCCTTTCATGCTTATTTACTAGTTGGTTTCCATTCACTAAATGCTTGCTGATTGGAAATAAAATAATCCTTAACTGAGAGAAGTGATGAAACTTAATTTCTTCATAAAAGTGTTCTCAAGGTAATTGCTGTGATTAAGTTGTTGGTTTCAATACAAAATTAGTGGGTGGATTTGTTTGAGGGTCACTATCTGCGCATGCTTTCAACCCTCGTGGTTCTTGTCCATCTCTCAAATTCACTCAATCTGCAAACTGTATGGTTCCATTCTATGCATAAAATTGTGACCCAGAGTATGTTTTACTGGTAGAAATTGAAAGCCTTTTGCCAAAAGTTGTAGAGGATTGAAAAAGATAATGAGAAAAGTTGAGTGACGAGTGTGAATATGATTGATTAAGAGGGTGCCGTGCTGTGTGACTCCATGCTTCGCTTTAATGCTGATAAAACCTCACCGCATCAATTGTTTCAAAACCTAATAAATTTATCCAAGATTTATGGTACCAAATAGAAGGGCTTAGGTCATAATGTTTTGCATAATAATTAATAACAATGATAACAATACTTCCATACAAAAAAATAACAATAATAAATAAATAACAAAGAAAGAAAATGAGCATGGCAAGCTCCATTTGTGGCCTCTGGAAACAAAAAAGGAGCAAAAGGGTCGATAGTATTGATTGTAAGTTTGCTTAGCCCCTTTGACTTGCATTCTGTACGTCCCCATGGGGGAAGCACGTCCATGATGATCTGTATGTAAATTGTTTTTCGCTTCTCGAAAAATAGAGGAAATTAACCTGTAGCCTCCCTGATTTATACTGCTCTGGCTTGCATCGATCGGGCTCTAATGGCAAGCTTTACGCATCAGAAACAGAGAAGCCATTTCCTGAAACAATCCCACTTCTAAGTTCTAACCCGTAATGCCTTCAAAACCCAGTGGAAGCTTTCCAACATTCAGTTAAACCTAATCCGCAAGTGTTAGCACAAGTTGTCAGGACTTGATGGCCGAGGATACCAGGAGTTCATAGCCTGTGAATTTCTAACCTCTTGTGCTCTGCTGTAAGTATAATGGAGCCCCTTTCTGAAAAAAACGTTAGGGTTTTTATGACCTCAGGCTGCTAATCCAAACCGTGAAGTAGTTGTAATGGCCCAAAAGCATCCACATTATCTCTTGTAAATGTTCAAGAAAAGACACATCCAGTAACAAAGTAGAAGATTCTTCCTGTTGGGATTTATGGAAATTCATGGCCAAGTAAGTTTCATCTTAACATGTCTCAGATCACTTAAATGCTTGTTCATTCAAGGACAACACACAAGGAATAATAGTGAAAAACGATATTTGAATTTGCTCCTTATGCATGATTAAATGGAATCCAGGTATTAAGTTCTTGTTTATTACATGAAAAGTGATTTTACTGAAGTTAATCTTTCTCATATTTGTTTATTATTATAAAAGTTATTTATATAAAACACGGTTTTTAGAAAAGTATTTTTATTTTATTTTAGATAGAATATATTTTTTAAAAGTTGTAAAAAATAAAATACCATGTTATTTATTAATTATATCAAATTTAGTTATCGGTATTTTTTATTGTTGTATATTTTATTTTGAATTATTTTTTTTAATTTTATCCTTTAGAATTTGATTTTTATATCAACTTTGATCTTCATTTTTTTAATTAATTTTTTTTATTTTTTTTATCTGAAACTTTTTCATCTATAAAATTTAATTTTTATTTTTTTTTAATTTTATTTTCCTTCAACCTTTTCATCTGTCAAATTAAGTTTCTATACTTTAAATAAATTTAAAAAAATAAATTAAAATATTAATAAATTATTTTTCATCATATAATATATCAAACATTAAAAAATATTGTTCATCAACCTATTAAATATTAAAAAAATAAGTAAACAAACACGATTAACATCATAGAAACTTATTGGTGGAGTTATAATAAAAATGGAAGGAATGCTGTAAAAGGAACTGTACATAGATAGCGGTTCTTCTTTATCTCATTTTAATTTTATATGGTCGCTCATAGCCATATCATACGCTGCCATAGCGTGAGAGAGAGAGAGAGAGAGATAATGCACAATGTACCAAGAAGATAAATAATTGAGAGACGACTAGCTGTAATAAAAATTAATTCTGATGAAATGCAATTAAGTCTTGCAAGAAAAGTAATTTATTAATAATTATCATGAATGTGTTAAGAGTTTTGCACGTTCATGTTTGGTCTGCCAAACCAGACAATGTTGCTCTTCATCACTGATCAGAGAAGAGGGAGTGAGAGAGAGAGAGAGAGAGAGAGAGAGGGCATAGATAAGACAAAGGTCATGGCCACATCCAAATGAAAAGAAACAAAAGCAATCTACAGTAGAAATTCTTGGAAAATTAAAAAAGAAAAGAAAAAAAGGAGCAGCTCCAGTTTACTTCTATTACATCCACACATGGCAGAAGCATATATATATATATATAAGAAAATGCAATTTCTGTTCTTCAATTTAAAAAGAGAAAGTTTTTCCTCTTTATTTACATCAAGAGAGAGATTAAATAGAGACAAATGAATTAGAAAAATGAACAAATTAATAAGCAGAAGAATTCATGAGTTAAACCAATATCTAAATTAGATCCATATTATATAATCCCAAAAAAACACAAAAGCCAGATGTAATCAAGCATTTGCAAGGATCGTTTAGGCAAGTTGAGTCTCCCCGAACCCTTGCATGTGATTAGCATCCATTGGCAGCAATGGAAATTCACCAAGCTCTTGAATGAAACCATCCAAATCTGTAAATCCACCTAAGAACCCACCTGAATTTGGACCATTCCATATTTCTTCCTCCTCTTTAACTCTTTCTCTAGACCCCAAAGTACTCCCAAACCCGCTACTTAGCTCAACTTTCTTGGTCATAACAGGCTTGTTGTCACATAAGTAGTAGTTGTTGCTGCTGCTGCTGCTGCTGCAGTTTCTTGGTTGATCCTGTGTTCTTGGGCTTCTAGCTTTCTTCTTGCAACCCCCCTTTTGAACAGTTGGTTTCCCTGTAAGCCTTTGCACCAACTCTCTGAAGTTTGCAACATCCGTCTTGATGATTTCCGGAGCAAAGATGTGAATTATACGTATCTTTGGCTTGACTTTGTCTATTGTGTGTGAATCTCTATGCATGGTTAGTGGTGATGCAGGAGTGATTGAACTAGGTTTCCTCATCATAAGATCCTCCATTAATGAAGAGAGAAAGAGAGATCAGGTGAGAGGTGATCAGGGAGTTGGTGGAGTTGTTTAGAGGAAAGGAGAGGGTTTCCTTATATATAGAGGGGGGGGGGGGGGGTGGGTTTGGGGGACGAGAGCTGACAGGAAGTGGAAGGACAAGGGAGAAATTTTGAAGAGAAAAACAAGCTGGCTGTCTGTTGTGTGTGAGCCAAGAGAGTCAATAAAGTAACAGAAGCCATTTTGGTCCCACGATCTCTATAATTAAGATTGAACTCTTCAAATTTTTAATTTGAGTATATACAACTGTACTCTTCTAGGCTTGCATCTTGCGAGAGAAACATGATAATGTTTTCAATCATGCTTGAAATGACTGAAAGGCCTGTTCTCTGAATCTAGGTTGATTCTGGGCTCGTTCGTAATGCTTTTAAATTCCATAGTTTTCCCTTGTTTTGGAAAGAAAAATGTGCTAGTGGTTAATTGTTTTCATGACTTCCTCTCATCAAATTCATGCATATACTAGCACTAGCAAGACATCAGCAAGACATCAGCAGCAGACAAATTGTTTCTCCTTATACTCTACTTCAAAGAGAAATAATTAAGGGTTCACGGTAAAAATTACTATAAACAAGTAGCATCTTGAACAATTTTCATTTTGAATGAGTTTTTTCTGTTAAAGAAGAGAAATTTTCACTTCATAAAGAATTTTCTTGAATTTTTTTATTAAATGGAACCCCTGAACCATTGTTTCAATGGCTCTTAACTTAAACCGGATATGTTGATGACAAAAACATGATTTAAGTGCAAATTAAGCAGGCTTCAATTCTGAAATTTCTGTAGCTATATATAGCAAAATGGCCTGCTTACTTTCTTGAGCGACCAAGGGAAGACTTCCTTTTAGTTCGATCGAGAGTGTTAATTTAAAAAAACTATCCATGATCATGGTTTGATATCGATTAGTCTTGCTGCAACAATATTATTCATTATTTAATGTTCCTTGAATAAAGTTTTTGGGAGCTTAATTAGGATTTGATTTATTAATTATAACCTATATATAGAGCAATAAACAGCAATTAACAAACTGGGTTTGGTTAAGACACACACACAGACGTGGAAAATCTTATAGACATTAATTACAGAACAACTTATGCATCATTGTTATTGGACAATTAATCTAAAGAGATCAAGTTGCTCTCCTTCTTGCAACATATATATGTTATATTCTTCTTCTTCTTCTTCTTCTTCTTCTTCTTCTTCTTTTATTAATTATCAATGTAGCAGAAGACATATAATCCCCAACAGAAGGACAAATTAACCTAAACTTTAATTATACCTATCACCATTGTTGACGAGCCCAAAATTGTAAAGTGAGCAACATCCTAAATATGGGAGGGAGGTCATGAAGTGTCTAATTTTAGGTTTGTGTACAGTGATTCCACTACTGCTACGACTGCTTGTGATGACAAAGAATCCGCGTAGTTGGAAGGAACAAAAACGAGTGTCATGGCCTCCATGAACGGCAGCCGTAACACATCGTCAGTGCTAAAGATGTTGGGATTATTTTTTTCACACATAAATTTTTTCCCTTTATCCATTTATGGTGAAAGATTCTCTCTACCCTCCACCATACATATGCATATTGCACCAGAGAGGAAAAAAAAAAAAGGCACTGTTCTTTTTGTTATTAATGTGCATGCATGTTGGCTGTTCTGTAAGATTCTCTTTCTATGTTTCCCTCTTTAAACTAAAACGAGTATATCAATTTCCCCCCCTCATATTCTTAGGTTTAAGCCAGCTCTAGATATGTGTAGAGAAATCACGAGTGATCAAATTTAGGGGCAAATCTCAGCCAGCAGGGTCGGTCCATAGACCATATATACGTAATTTCATATAAAAGACTGTGTTCATAATGTTCTCATAGCTAGCTAGCTTCGATGATGATTTAATTTGCTAGCTAGCTAGCTAGGGTTAATTTGATTTTATAGCTAGAAAACACAACTCCAGGCAAATGCTTACTCGGTCTCTAAACAGACAGGAACCACATATATATAATTACCTCAACGAAAAAGTCCAGCAAAATTGATATTCGAGCATGTTTACCTATTCAACTCAAGACAAGTAACAAATCATATTCTTCTTTCACTGCCTCAAATCAAGTTGTATATATATATAGATATCAAAGAACCAAACCAGTAGGGATGCATAAATTAATGGTGTATCTCAATCTCTTCATTCTGTACCTGATCACTTGATGTGTTTTCCTTTGTCTCCACCAAGCTTTGATCTTGTAGCTCTACTTGAGACCGACCCTGCTGGATAAATAAGCAGGGATTGTCAATGCTCGATCACTAATAATGGAGCTTTCACATCAAGACAACCATAATCTCCAAGAGCGGCTCGACTACAAAACACAACTTTTTCAAGACAAAAATAATAATAAGGTTAGCTATGTCCAATCTTATACTCAATGGATAGTTTTTAATGATGTTAAAAGACAATCACAAGAGTTTTTCGTGCTCCTAGCTAGCTAGCTAGCTAGCTAGATCACCAGCAATATTTTGGACAAAAACCACTTATATTCTATTAATGCTTCAAGTGATTATGTATAAACAAATCAAATGGGAGTCTCATGATCAATTAATTTAATTAATATTGGGGCTACAATTGACCAAGACAATGGTGATAATTAGTTTTTAGCACCCAGCAACTATACTACATAGAATTATTCCCTTTAATTTCAACCTTAAATTGCATAAAATTTAATCAATTTCAAAGTCCCCAACCCCAGTTGATTATATACGTAACTAATTAAAATCAAGTCTATATATATATATATTTCCATTGCAATTTGAGGCCCATTACCATATTTACAACGAAATTAAGAAGAGTAGCTAGCTAGCTAGGGCTCTGTATTTGTGCATTTAATTCTCTTCAGATAATGTGTACCCACCTGGATCCCATTACAAAACTGCATGCAGATTCACATTCCAAATGGAAAGTCCATAACCCATCAAATCCTGTGGGACAGTTGTGCCTTGGTAGAATAACTTCAACGCTAATTAAAAACTCATTATTTTAATTAGATTTCTTCATATATATATATATATATATATATATATGATATTTCTTGCCCCTTCATCTATCCTATTGCAGTCTCTATCAATAGATTGCTTGTTGAAATTCTGTCCGTCCTGGCAAATCCACTATTATACAGAAGAAAACTCATATTTTAGAATTTATTTTTTTTTTTAAAAAAAAAAGTCCGAGAAAGAGGGTGGTGGAGGGCATGATAGCAGGCAATAAATAAATCCAGAGCAAATAAATTGAACGTTGCTTAAGACTAATACATGCGAGTGAGAGAGAGATAATAATAACCGTTGGATGTGCACGCCTAGTAGAGATTCGAATAGATCGGACGCTCGGTTAAGGTTCAAGCCATCATGATCATCACAAAGGGCCTCGTGCCGGCTGCGCCAGCCGGCCCACACAAACCGTATAGATCGTGTACATTGATACTGCGACACGTTACTGCCACGTGGGGACGTGAGCGCCATTGGGATTGCGTTTCCTCGGCGGGAGCCACCCTGCTAAACCCTAACAGACAACAAGAAGGTGTGTCTCTGAGAGGAAGAGACTAGAAAGGGACCCATTTCTTTGCCATTGTTGAAGGGCTGCAGGACTGCAATCTTCTCTGCATTTCTGCCCTTAATCAATCGAGTTTTCAGCATAGTATTTACAATTGTCTTGGAAGATTAATCAACAAGTGCAAATTCATATGTTTAACCAGAGAGACTATAACCCTTCAAGGATTTAATATCTGAAATTTGTCTGTGACATGGTTGTAAAATTAAGCCCAAATAGCAACAAAGACAGAAGAGGAGAAGGCGCGTGGAAAAAGGAGGGAGCTCAGCCGAGCAACCAAACAATCCTCTCTCGCTCGCGCTACGCAACTCCATTTTCATGAACAAAATTATAAAGTAAATAAAATTAGACAAGAGTACCATTATAATGTGACTCTACCTAGAAGCAGCTCTCCTTGTCGTGAAGAACACTCTCAAAAAGTAGAGCAACAATAAATCATAGCCATCAGAGTGGCCACCATCATCGTTCCCCCTCCAAACCTTGCTCGGGTAGTCTTTGACCTTGAGATCAATTGGCAGATTTAACCTCTCCCTATATATCTAATATGAAAATAAAATTGTTTTTTTTTTTAGTTTTTTCACACAACGATCACACTTCGCTCACTGGCTTTCATCATTCATTGGGTCTTACCTCAACTCTCGATCAGATTTGAGTTTGTTTTAGAAGTTAGTCGTGTGATACTGATTGGCTAACCTGATTTTTTTCAAGAGTTTACCTTGCATAAGTGAAGACTGTAGAGCCACTACAGAAGATGGAAGAATTGTTTTCATTTAAAGGTGATGAACTGCTAAGGAAATTTTCATGTGGTAAGATGTAACAATTTTTTTAGCTTATATTTAGTATTGTGATAACTTTTGTGACTGTAATTTTAAAAAATAAATATTAAAAAAATTATAAATTGTA
>Ga0325410_1006824_pt1 | contig 12521 bp, 5 predicted proteins | sample PopdelMetagenome_16_FD_206182 | JGI IMG/M metagenome (GOLD analysis project Ga0325410, IMG submission 206182) | Populus deltoides microbial communities from Bellville, Georgia, United States - Xylem-PdIQD-R3 | ecosystem: Host-associated > Plants > Phyllosphere > Stem > Wood/Secondary xylem... | reverse complement strand
ATATGCACACAAATACATGTATATGTAACTGTATTATACAGTATTTGTATTTTGTGTCCTTGCTTGTGCTTTGATCAAATATTCACGATCAGGATCATCATTTAGTCCGGCACGTATTAATCCTTTAAATGTATAAGCTGTCTAATATTTTTTTTTTAAATAAAGCAGTGATTGTTTTTTAAAGTATTTTTAATTTTAAAATATATTAAATTAATATTTTTTTATTTTTTAAAATTAATTTTAATATTAACATATCAAAATAATCTAAAAATACAAAAAGAAAAAAAAATTAATTTTTTTAAATATTTTTAAAATAAAAAAACAAACAGGTATTTTCTTAACCTCAACCAAAATCTATCAGGTTAACATTTAAGATTTTTTTGGGAAAAAAAACAATATTACTTTAATAAAAAATAATTGATATGAATTGATTGAATAGCTTGCAAGTAGATTCATCCACCCTGACTTTTTTCTAGATCAAGTGACGGGATGGACAGCTAATTATTTTATATGAAAATGAAAAACATTCAAACAAGAAGAAAAAAAGAAAATCATTATTGGACAGCTCTTTATGATCCGGCCCGGTCCATTATCATGAACAAGAAAACAAAAATCAAATTACGTTTTCAAATGAACTTCTCTCTAACAAATCATCCATTTATAATCCCAGGGGCTGTTGGGCCTGGATCATTTATTAAGGTCTACACGACTAAACCCTTAATTATTTTTATTTTAAATATGTTGAATGTCTATCATAATGTTTTTTTAAAAAAATTAAGTTAAATGACACGTTTTTAAATATTATCTAGATTCAGATTATTGTAGCCACTAAAAAATCAAGGTAAAAGTATTTTCAATCTAAAAATCTATTTTCAACTTATTTTTTATTTAAAATATTTAGAAAATATCTTAGTCAACTTGATAAATCAATTTATAGTCTTATAAAATTAAAAAAAAAATTATCTCAAAACTTGAAATCAATCTGAAATAAAAAAAAATCTTTTTAAATTTAGATATGTTTTTTAGACAATTCTAGAATAAAAAAAAAAAAAACCGCACCGGAGCGCATGTATAATACACACCCCAAAATAAAGTTTCAGAGAAAGAAAGACGATGGAAGGACATCATTCAAACAAAGAATTTCCTGTTGAAAAAATCATACATTAGAACCAGACTTTCAGCAATCCCAGAATGCGGGTGGCACTGGGCTTCTATTGATTCAACGAGTGCTTCGGCGAATGAAAGAGCTAGTTCTGCAGCTAAGCAGCAACATCGAAAAGATCTTGACGAAGGAGCTCAAGCTCTATTCCATATTCAATTCTCGGAAGAAGATTCTCAGAAGCTGATTTTACACGTTTTCGGGCAAAAGTAAAAGAAGGCTCCTAGCTAAAGGTGGGTAGCGCAGCGCGTCTGTTTCGGGTACAGAGGCGACGAGGGGACCCGGCCACCCAACCCAACAGGTCAGGGGCGGGCCGACCATAGGTTCAAATCCTGCCACCTTTCTTGTGGATCATCCTGTGGTTACCGGATGATGGGAATAACAAAGCAGGAATTTTGATCGACTAGTCCGGTCAACTACTCAAAATGAGGAGCTTATTAGATGTACTTACACCTGATCTACCTTCCAGAATCACTAGCCAAAGCAGCTAGCAAAAGTGCGGCAAGCAAGAAAGATACCTATTGATCATTTGCTTAGGAACCGCTTTGCGCTGCCAAGCGAATTCAGTCTGATGGACTGATTGAAAGAGTTTGAAGTCAAGTCAGTCTTGTTTATCCTATCTCCGAATACCAGGAGCGAGAAAGGTAGCTATAGCCTTGATCTCATCTCTCATTCCCATTAGCAACCGGCTATTCCTCTTCTTATAAAGAATTCTAAAGACGGAAATTCCCCACATCAAATGGAATAGTTTAATGCCAATATCGACCATTATTATGGTTGGAATTGGTGCCAACAAAATTTTTTTCTTTCTAGCATTGTATTTCAATGACTCTTTCACTTCTCTCAAACCAAAAATCAAAAAATAAAAAAAATAAAATTTAAGATCAAAATTAACTTTGTCCTTAAATTATAAAAACTGAAAGAACCAATATTTATAATTTGGAAAGTCTATGGACTATAATGAAAATTCCTCCTAAACTTTGTTAAATTCACTTATTTTCTTTATGTTTTTCACTTTAGTTACTTGTCTTTCAATTCCATCCTTTCCTAATAAATTGGCTTGTAATTTGATCTAATAAAAGCTAACTAAAAAAAAGGATAAAAAAAGACTTTGTAAATAGTGTATCCACGGTATCCTATGAGTGGGTGAATATTGCAAGCCCTCTAATGAAGTGTTCACTTTTTTTAGATTTTTATTAACTAGTTGAGAAGAAATCATAATGGACTTTAAAAAAAAAATCATGACGGGTCTTTCATTTCTTGATATAGTTATTAAAGTTGAACCGACTCAACAGATAGATTTGACTAGCTATGTGAACTACGCTTCATTGCGGGTTAAATAATTAAATTTGTTTTAAAAATAGCTCCTAAACAAAATAAAAGAGAGATTTTGTCTATTTTTTTACTGTCACATCACTTTAGGGCAGGAGAAGAAACACATTTTAAAAAAAAAGGTCCCTTCCGGATTTTTGCTAGATCACCCGATTTATGGGTTGACCCGGCGGGTCTACTAGCTTACGCCAAGTCAATTACAGGCCCAGGTTTTGAATGTAACAAACCCACCCAACGCTCATGGGCTTTGCGTCCTAGCAGTACGCAAAGCGTTGGATCCTCATGCTAGGCATTGGTTGAAAAGGAGCCAAAGATGTTGGGTCCTCCTACTAGGCATGTCCCGAGTTGTTGGGTCCTGATTGAAAAGGAGCCAAAGATGTTGGGTCCTAGTGGCGATAGGGTCTAATTGGGTGTTAGGTCACAGTGGTAGGTAGGGTCCAAAGATATTGGGTCCTAGTGGGCATAGGGTCCGATTGGGTGTTGGGTCATAGTAGAAGACATGGTCCAAAGCTGTTGGGTCTTGGTTATAAAACCCAATGTTATTAGGTCCTGGTATGATGGGAGGCAGGCCTACTGTGAGCAAGGTCCAACGTTGTTGGGTCTTGCTTAGAGGTAGGGCCCAACACAGCCATGAGTTTGGCTATGCAGTCAGGCCAATCTCAGTATATTTTTTAAAAACAAAAATATGTTAAAAAATATATAAAAAAATATTAATGTGAAGTAATTTTTTTTTTTAATTTTGGGTCTTGCCCAACACTGTTGAATTGCCTATTGGAGTGTCACTTCCAAGCATTTCTGGTTTCCTGTAAGCCAGCCGGTTCCAGGAGAAATACACATCCTGTTTAGGAAGCAATCAAGTAGGTAAGCAAATTGGGATATCCCTTTTCGGTTTCAGAGCTTTTATTTAAAAAAATAAAAAAAAATTCCAAAGAATATCATTTGAAATAAGGAAAAATTTAAAAAGTTTTAAATTTCCTACATCCCGTTTCGCAGCCAAACACAATCTTCGTATAGTTTTTCAAAAAATATTGAAAAAACTAATACAAAAACTTCAAAATAATATTATTTGAAGTAAAGAAAAAAAAATTAAAATTTTCAAATTTCTTGGGTCTCGCTTTGCAGTCACACATAAAATCAATATATATTTTTTAAAAAATATTTCAAGAACTAATACTAAAACTTCAAAAGAAAATTATTTGAAGTATAGAAAAAAAATTTAAATATTGTCCCTGAATAAGATGCCCTAAATTAAAACGGAGGCTAAGCCGTTCACTTGGGGGAACTTGAATCAAGTGTTGTAGCCAAATTAAAACGGAGGCTAACCCGTTCACTTGGGGGAACTTGGATCTAGCGTTGCAGCCAAACACCATGTCAACATTAAAAAAATATTAATTTGAAGTAAAGAAAAAAATTGAAAAATTGTCAATTTGTTTATAGAATTTTTGAAATGCAAAATCAAACATGATTTAATAGAAAATTCAACCCAACCTGAAACGGAAAAAAAATTATCATCACTCAACTTTTGATCAATATAAAAAAGTTCCATCAATTTATTTCAAAAAATAAATCTAAATTAGAGAAATCTAATTTCAGTGCCTAAAAATATTAAAAGAAATAATACAAAATAATCAAAAAAATATTAATTTAAAGTAAAGAAAAAAACTTAATTTGTTTTTAAATTTCTTTTATCTCCCCTCTCAGCTAGATACAATCTTAATACGTTTTTTTAATAAAAATATATATTTAAAAAAAACATAAAAAAATATCTTGAAGCAAAGAAAAAAGTTAAAATTTTAAAATTTCTTGAGTATGGTGTTGCAACAAAACACAATGTCAACATGTTTTATTTTAAAAATAATAAAAAAACATAAAAAAATATTAATTTGAAATAAAAAAAAATTTGAGAAATTGCCAAATTTGTTTCAAAAAAATTTTGAAACGCAAAATAAAACATGATTTAATTAGAAAATTCAACCCAACTTAAAACAAATTTTTTTTTTATCATCACTTAACTTTTAATCAATATAAAAAAGTGTCATCAATTTATTTTAAAAAAACAAATTTAAATCTGAGTAATGTAATTTCAGTGCCTATTAGAGCGTCACTTCCAAGCATTTTTTGTTCCTTGTAAGCCCATAAGCCAGCTAGTTCTAGGAAAAATGCACATCCTGTTTAGGAAGCAATCAAGTAGGCAAGCAAATCAGAAAATCCCTTTTCGGTTTTAGAACTTTTCCTTACCTTGTAATATTGATAAGTTTGATTCTCTCTCTTTTAGTGAAAAAAGGGCTTATAAGCTTGTTTATATCCTGTATAGTTGCTACTGAGCTTGTGTTCACGTTGCCCGTTATGGTAGGAAAAAAAACACATTAAAAAAAAAAATTTCCTTCAAGATTTTTAATGAATTTTATTGTTAAAAAATTCTGTGATAGAATATAAATATATAAAATATATGATATGAATCGAAAACTTTGTTGAGAGCTCTATCAACTTTAATACGATAATATTAAAGAAAAAATTTAATAATTTTTTTCAAAACAAAATTGAAATGAAAAAATAAAATGTTTTAATAAGAAAATTCAACACAACCTCAATTGAAAAAAACTTTTTATGATCACCAAAGTTTTAAACAATGTATAAAAACTTTCATCAATTTATTTTCTCTTTAATGTAAGGGAAAAAAATTACGCTAATGGATCTTACTAGGGACAGGACCCACACTGATGAGTCCTCCTCACAGCAGGAACCAAAGCTGATTGGTCCAGCTGCAGCAGGACCCAAAGCTTTGTTGGTCCAGCTACGGCTGGACCGAATGCTATTTTGGGTCTTTCTAGGACAGGACCCAACACGAAGGGGTCATGCTGGGCAGCCCAGCCAGACCAAATCTTAATATATATTTTAAAAAAAATACAAAAACATCAAAAATATTAATTTGAAGTGAAGAAAACAATAAAAAAAATTCAAAATTTATTCAAAGCATTTTTGAAACGCAAAAATAAACATTATTTAATAAGAAAATTCAACCCAACCTAAAATGAAAAAAATTTAAAATATTTATATAAAAAATATTATTATTTATGTTATAAATATTATTATTGTTATTATAATTCTAAGTTAATAGTATTCATATCCCACATGTAAAGTAGAAATCAATTCATTCTCTCTTTAATGTAGGGAAAATATTATATGAGAGTAAAGAATTTTTTTTGAAAGTATTGGATCCTGCTAGGGCAGAACCACACGTTGATTGGTCCAGCTACGGACAGGACCCATATTGATTGGTCTAGCCGCATTTGGATCCAAAGCGATTTTGGGTCCTTCTGGGACGGGACCCAACTATATTAAGCAGGACCCAACTTAATATATTTTTCTTAGGTCTGGCAGCCCAGTCTGATCTAATCTCAATATTTTTTTAAAAAATATATAAAAATATTAATTTGAAGTACAGAAAACAATGAAAAACTTTCAAAAAAGATTTCAAAGCATTTTTTAAATGAAAAAAACAAAAATGCTTTAATAAAGAAAATCAACCCACCCTAAAATGAAAAAAACAATTATCATCAAGAAAAAAAAAACATTTCCAGAGGAAACAAAATGCAAAATATTTTAAAAAATATATATTAAGATAATATTTTTTATTTGTTAAAATCTATTTTTTTATATAATCACATTAAAATTATACAAAAACATCTTAATATGAACTAAGGAAAAAATTATCAAATTTTTTTCAAAGCATCGTTGAAAAACAAAAAAAAAAACTTGATCATCACCTAATTGTTTTAGAATATAAAAAAAAAAATATTGGGTCCAACTGCCCTGGCAAACTTAAGCGAGACCCGTCCTTTTTTCTATAAATTCTCTTATATAATACAAAAATATAAATTATATTAAGAAGAAGTGACGGTGGATGGATCGAATGTGCACAAGAAGGAGCAAAGCAGTCCCACTGCTCACAGATCTGCTTTTGGGCTGTGACAATAAATCGGATGAATAGATTGTATCTCTTTTTTCAATTGGAATTGATAAAGCTGAATCCAATCCCCTAGCTAGGTTTGAAAGAAGACGCTCTTTGAAAGGTAACTGCAATCGTCAGGGGCATAGCCTTCGTAAGGCCTCTAAGAGAAATCCTTTCTTTTTTATTGTACTGAGCTAGGTAATATTACAATATTAGAATTATAATTTTTTTGAATATTTTTATTTTTTTAAAAAAATTCAAGATGAAAAAAATAAAAATCTTAATTTGAAGTAAAGAAAAAAAAACATATTTTTAAAAAAAAAAAAACAAACATGCTTAAATAAGAAAATCCAACCGAATCTCAAATGAAAAAAAAAATCATCTATTTATTTTATATTTACTATATGAAAAAGAAAAAAGAAATTAAAATCTTGGGTCCTACTTGGAGTAGGACCCAACTCTAATGGGTTCAGCAAGACCCAATGTTATTGGATCCTGGTGGAAATTGGACCCAAAGCTATTGGATCCTACTGCAGCGACCTAGCAACCTTTCTTATTTACAAACAGAAAAGACAACGCCGCCGCAACACCCCCCCCCCCAACAAGCCCTATAGTGTTGTCAATAATGAGGTAGGACCCAAACGCTATTGATATTTTTTGGAAGTGTTTTGGGCCTGGCTTGTCAACCAGACCCAACAGTGTTGGGTCCGGCTACTAAAGCCAGACCCAGCGGTTCTAATATCACCTATGTTGTTGCATCACTCTAATCTTAATGGCAAAAGTCAAATGGACCACGCCTCCGGCTGCAATTCTTGACTAAAAACACAAGAAAGGAACGCCCCCAGGATGCTATAGTGTTATCTATAATTAATTGTATCTTGGTCCACAGTGCATATACAGTAAAAAATCCCCATATGTTTTAATATATACCAAAGCAATTGTGCAAGTCCACAGTTAAATTGTCTCTTAGTTCACAATACATGCATGTGCAATAAGTCCATAATGAATTATCTCTTGATCTATAGTGCATTCATGTACAGTAAACATCTCAAGTAACAAAAACCGGTTTTTTTAAAAGAAACCTAAGCCGGTTCAAACCGACCAGTTTCGGTTCGGTTCGGTTATTTTTGGGAAAAAACCGGTTCAAACCAATTTGACTCAGTTTTTTTGGTTTGGCTCGGTTTTTTTGGTTTTGGCTCGGTTTTTTTCAGTTTGGCTCAGTTTTTCTCCGGTTTGGGTTTAGTTCGGTTTTTTCAGTTTCAGTCTTATAAAACCGAAACCGAACCGGTTGGTTTTTTCAAAACTCTAGTCGGTTTTTTTTCACGATTCAATTTTTTCGGTTATTTTTTTCGGTTTTCACGGTTTAATCGGTTTTTTTTGCTCACCCATACTTAATCAAGTTATATTATGAAAAAAAGTGAATTAGACTAATCCATTTCAAAATTTAACTTCCATGCATGGGAATGGTAATAATATGTAAAAAAAAATATAATTGAAATTATATCAAAATAATTTTTTTTATTTTTTTATATTAATATATTAAAATTAAATAAAAATATTAATTTAATATTTTTTTTCAAATAAAAAGCACTATAAACATCAATAAAATCACAAGCATTATCAAACAGAACTTATTATGTAAAGTATCATCAGAATTAATAAGAACCGATTGCATGTTAGCTTGAAATGATGTTTATTTATATTAATATTCTAAAACTTCAATTTAATAGAATAATTATTTTTAAAAAATTGATAAATACAAATGAAAATATTAAGAGAATATTTTTATCGGTAAATTTTAGTAAATTTTATCAATAAAAATATTTTCTTAATATATACTGAGAAAATTTAAAAAACAAAGAATTAAAACAAAAAAAAAATACGATGACTTTTCATTTTTACTAATGAAATTATTGTTGGTAAAATTTATTCGTAAATTTGTTGGCAAGGTGTTCACTTTTCTCTTATACTATTCATTATATTAACTATAAAAGGAATCATTGATGAGACATTCTATTAGTATTTTCTAGAAAACTCTAGAATTATTTACTTTTTAATTATATTGAGAATTATTGTTTTTTATAGATAAAATTAATAACGGATTGAAAATTCATCAAATAAGAATTTCTAAATATTTTTAATTAAATTGAATCCTTCAAAAAGTGAAAGCAACCAGAATCCCTTTCCCTCTCTCTCTTTTGGTTTCTCCCCATCACAGCTCGGCCGGTGCTGCACCAGCTCTCTTCTCCCTGGTGACAGTAGGTCCTGCCAGCAAGTTTCACCGTGCTCCTCCTGACCGCGTCCATTGTCTCCTTAGTCGTGAACAGCAGTAAACAACCAGCCACGAGCCAAGCCACCAGCCCAGCTGTAGCCTCCTCCACTGTAACTCCCTTCCATCTAGACCATCAAAGCCTCTTCCACCATAGCTCCTTCATCCCAGAGCAGCAATAGCAGTGGCAGCACGGCAGCCGAACACTCTCTCAGCCTCCATTGAAGCAACGTCTGGAAGTTCTTCCTCGCGCGAGCAACCCTGTCTCCACTGTGAACAGCAAGTTGGATTCTAAGACCGTGACCAACAGCTCCATTCCCCTTCCATAACGGCGAGGAGCAGCAAAAAAACAGAAGGGAAAAGGGGAGAGAATAGAGAAAAAGAAAAACAGAGAGGAGGAAAAGAAGAAGAACAGAGAGACAGAGAGAAAACCGGCGACCAGAACAAGTGAAGATAAGAAGAAACAGAAACAGAGGGGAACATTGGTTAACAAGCCCTCCCTCATCATCTTCTTCGTCTTCAAGCAACGGCTCCAGGGATGCTCTTCCTTCTCTTGACCCGTTCTTTGCAACTTTTAATTCTCAATACAAAGTGCGAAGTTAATTATAATTACCTTCGCATTTGCATTGTGCAGCACGCCTGGGTGAATAATTCACACATGCATGCTGCTTTGCCCAACGAGTGATCAGGCTGGCCAGCTGGGTCCAGCCCAGCCTCAGCCCATACGGCTGGGCTAGATTCTGTCTAATTTTTTTAAAATAATAAAAGTAAAAAAATAATTTTTTAATTTAAAATTTATAGATTTATTCACTGGTATCAGAGTAAAGAATATTATACTTTTTGGGTTATGTCATATTTACCAACGTCAGAATTAGAAAAATATTCATAAGCGAATATTTACTGACGCCAAAATCAGGAATATTATAGGAAGACCATAAAAGCGGAACAAAAACAAACCTTTAGTAATTTAAGACAAAACCATCAAAGCAGTCTGCCTCAGGCAGGACGTTTAAGGGATGATAATATCTTTTCTTTTACGTAATCAGTCACATACTATAGAATCTATGTTGACCAGTTAGGGTTTCTAGTGACCATAATACTAGGTGACGACTCCTTGAACTAGTCCTTCCCAAAAAAAAAAACAAGATGTCAGATATATGTTCCTTTTTCCATCAAGAAATTTTTAATTGATCGTCGCGAAGTTCGGGTGTGACAAAATGACAACTTCACAGAGGAATTTAGGACTAAACTTTGCTTTTTGTCTACTTATTGCTAAAATGTTTGTCGTATTGTTCTTTTTTTATGTTTATTAATTTTTATTTTATTTATTAGTTTTTATTTTACTCTTTTTACTGTTATAGAATGCGAAGTTATTCATGTTTATCATACATATGTGTATTAGATATGGATCTATGCCTTCACACATCACTCATCTCATTTTGTTTCGTGTATGGTATCAACTTTAAGATAAGTGGAGAAGTAACGACACACCAATGACTTTAACTTGGGTAGGAATCGCGAAACTATTCAACTCCCGTGTGAGTAATATTTCAAACTAATATTACTCAGGGCTTCTATCTTCAAGTTGCATGTAAGCCGCATCTCGACCTTTCGAGTATAATGACTGAGCATGTGAAAGACCCTTTGAGACTATATACCAAAACTACCCCGATGCATTTAATGGCTAGAACCTACCTTTTAGGTTGATCCCTACATAATTTCACTGAGATAAGCTTAACATGTAAGCATCCTTATTACAGGGCTTTCGGGTGACATAATGGTCGATATTCGTGAGATAACAACTGTTAAGTATGGACTCGAGTCTAAATCCTTGCAAATGACCGTGAGAGACTTTTTTAGACTAGATGTCAGTGAGATACCGCTACTCGAAGACATTCAATGCATAATAAATGACACCAACCGATGGTTCTCGCTCACCAAGTATCAAATAGATGAGGTGGAATTTGCCACGAAATATGGAAGGATTTTACATCTTCTGAAAGTGTCAGTGCTACCATCAGCCATAAAAAGCTCTGATCCATTTTTGGGATCCCGATTACCATCTTTTCACATTTTAAAATATCTACAAGACGTCTACCGTTGAAGAATACAGTGTGATTAGTACTTAAAAATGTATATTTATCAAGGTTTTATATCATCATTTTGCACTTAAAGTATCAATAACTTCTTAACTAAAGCATGTTTTATAATAACAAGTCTAATACTATAAAATGCTTTAATATATGGTAAATGTTCATCTTAAATGCAGGCCTATCACATAAATCAAAGGATTGATTGATGAGTTCAAGTATGGAAATTGAAAGGACAAAGAGAGGGCCAAACTTAGAAAAGAGATGTTGGTGCAGTCCAAACTAGAACACTGTTCGGTAATTGGGTCATATCTTGAGTTTTAGATGTCCAAATGATCTCAAATGTTTACACAGATTTGGTAAGACATAGGCCTACAACTTTCATATTTTCATCAAGATCTAAGAAGGCCGTTTTCAAGTCCAAATTATAGCAACAACGGAGAAGTCTGAATCTGTCGTGCAGCCCGAACACTGTTCAGTGTTTAGCCTATATCTGGAGTTCTAGATGTCCAAATCACCTCTAATTTTTTTTCCTGGAAAGCTGAGTCAAGTTCCTACAACTTTCATGTTTTCAAGTGGACCCAGTTCTGATGCTAGCATTTTTGTTTTATTCAGACAAGAAGATAAGGATTTTCACAAAGTCAAAAGTTGGCCACCCACTCAACAATTAGTCATCAAATCAATAATTCCAAATTTTGGCCTATAAAAGGAGGCATTTTCCATGTATTTAGGGGTTGTTCAGATCAAGTTCATGCTCTTTATTTGTCTCTTTATATTTTTTGTAATTCTTAAGTTTTGCTTTCATTAATTTCTTGTTTATACTTTTCATTTCCTTTCCTTTCCTTAGTTAACTTGTATCTTATTTATGTTCTTGTTTTGTTTATTTATGTTTCTCTTCTTCATTATGTTTAGCTAAGTTTATTATGTCAAGGTGAAAAGGTTACACTAATGGTGTAAAAACAAGTATGGTGTAAACTCAACATGGACCTTAATGTTTAATATTAACATGTCTTATCTTTTTATCTTACTAATTCTTAATACCTTGCTTGTTAAATGGTTAATCTAGATTTGCGTAGTATAACACTTGGTACAACAAATGCTTGGCACTCTCATAGCCCAACCGTATGGTATTACCTACACCTGGGCTATGAAAGGAACTTGATTTGTTGTTAACATCAGTTAACATCATGAATTCCTGACAATATTTAAAAGTTTGGTGTTATGTAAATAAGATAATTAATATGATCATGTTAATAATTTATAATGAGCTATTAATGACAAATCATCCGATTGGAACCTCCTTCGTGTGTAGTTTCCAAATTGAGTAATAAGAGTTTATATTATACTTATTTGAAATACCATTGGTGGATCCTCTAACCTTGACATTTGTTTTTATCATCATTTAATCTTTACATTAATCTTCCATCTCAAAGTTCTCATCAATTTCTTCCTCTTCTTCTTTATTATTATTAGTACTACTACTACTACTACTACTACTACTACTACTACTACTACTAATATTATTATTATTATTATTATTATTATTATTATTATTATTATTATTATTTACATTCTTGTTATATTTTATGTACGTTAAGTATGCTCTGTGTTTGATCAAGGATCCTGACATTGTTGGTCTTGCCTTGTTCATTCGCATCAGAAATCTGTTTATATTATATAATATATCTCTTTGATCTTTTCATAAACTCAGTATATAGG
>Ga0325410_1006823_pt1 | contig 12521 bp, 7 predicted proteins | sample PopdelMetagenome_16_FD_206182 | JGI IMG/M metagenome (GOLD analysis project Ga0325410, IMG submission 206182) | Populus deltoides microbial communities from Bellville, Georgia, United States - Xylem-PdIQD-R3 | ecosystem: Host-associated > Plants > Phyllosphere > Stem > Wood/Secondary xylem... | reverse complement strand
TCTTTTTTTATGTAAAATACCTATAAATCACCGTAAGAACCATGATAAATCTATTCATGGTTTTAAAAAAAACAAAAAAATCACTATAGAAATTGAAATCACCCCAAATTCAAAAATCAATACGAGCCCGTATATGTTTTTTTCACAAACTTTAAATATACAAAAAAACACCTAATATAAATTTTCCTCATCAAATAGAACTATTTGATATAAATATAGTTAGTTTTGGTGACCTAAATCGGTATCAACAACTTTTTTCTCTCTCTACCACTGAAATCTAGCGATCTCTCTCTTGCATTTCTCAATCAAGGACTAAAAAATAAAAAAAATAATTTTTTTTACCAGAATTGAATTGGAAATATATTGAGGTACTGAAATTATATAATTTGTGTGATTTTTAAAATTTAAGGACCAAAATACATATTTTATAAAACTTATAGTATGTCATCTATGTTTAATATCTTTTTCATTTTAATCCCTTTTTTTATCATATATTTTTATAAAAAAATAAAAATCAATAAGTTACTAAATTGCCGGAAAAAAGGTTTGAGAGTATGATAATTTTAATTGTTAACTTATTAATATTAACTAAGTGTATGAGAGTATGATAATTTTTATTTTTTTATGCATTTTAGAAATGTACTTAACTTGAAAAAAATATTAAAATAATATTGTTTTAATTTTTTTTATAGTTTTGATGCGTGATATAAAAAATAAATTATTTTAATATATTTTTAAGTAATTTTTTTAAAAAAAGTTATGCATTAAATTATTTTAAAATAAAAAGTTTTTTTAAAAAAACATCTTGTATTGAAATAACAAACTCATGAGAGGACATACTCCAAAGCATACCTAACAAAAAAAAAATTAAAGTAATAATAAAAAAATTAAAAAAGGAAGAGGTAGAAAGAAGAGAAAGGTAGGCACGTTTTCTGCACCAAAAGAAAAGGCGGAGGCTGACAGCCCAAACCGAACCGAAACAACCACCCAACCCAACCCAAACCAAACCGAACGTGTTAGGTTAGACGGCCGACCATCAAGAGAAGGTCTCGCTTCCCTTTTTTTTTTAAAAAAAAATCAAAGTTGTCATAATTTCTAAAATAATAATAATTAAATAAATAACTCCAGGTAACCAATAAAACCTTATTTTTACATGCTTAAAAGTTCTATCCGTTCTTCGTCTCCTCCTCCTCCCCCCCCTCCTCCTTCCTTGCATTTTCTCTCTCAGACATAAACCCAAACACATCGCCGGATTTTCTCCAAAAATTTTCCTTTTTCTTTTGATAATCTCAAATCAAGTTTTCTCGATCTGCATCGTCCAATTTTGTTTTCAGTATATTTTGGATTTTCCATGTCAGGTCAATGTAGCTTGGTTTGATCTTCCTTAAAAAAATAAAAATCAGGGTTTAAAATTTTCTTTTAATTAGTTGATTCTTTTTTGTTAACACAATCTAAGGATGTGATATATTTTTTTTACTTGTTTTATGATTTCTTGATTCTTCTTCTCGATTTTTTTTAATTTTGAGTTTTCGTGTCAATCTGGTAAATCTGTGGGTGTTGGGTTTTGCGCATAGGAGAAAGGGAGAGCACAAATCCATCTAGGTAAATTTAGAAAGCCCAGAGCTTTCGAGGGCTTGAGGGAAGAATGGAAAAATCGAAGATTGACCATATGGTTGGTGGCAAGTTTAAGCTTGGGAGGAAGATTGGCAGTGGATCTTTTGGAGAACTCTTTCTGGGTATAGCGTTTTTTTAGCTGCTTTTTTTACCTTTTATGTTTTTTTTTGGGTCTGAAAGTTTGTGTTTTTTGTGGTGATTTGATTTGTTTTTTTTTTTGGTTAGGTGTAAATGTGCAAACTGGAGAGGAAGTTGCTGTTAAACTGGTATTTTCTAAAAGGATTATTCATTTATGTTTTGATGTTTGGATTTTGAAGGAGAGGAGTGGTTTTTTTAGCTGCTTATTTATTATTCATCTAATTTTTTGGCCAAAAATTAGGGTTTTTTCTGCATGATTGTGTTATGATTTCTTGCAATGTATAACATGATGGATGGTGTTTGTAGGTTAGGTTTTTCTGCTTGGTTTACTTTGCTGTAATCACGTTTATCAACCTGTATGATACTCCCCTTTTATTGCGCAGGAGTATTTGAGATGTCAAATTTTATTACTGAAGCAGCCATTGATTTAGATTTAGATTAGGGCTGTTTACTTCTACATGATTTAGAACTGTTTAGATAGTGATGGAGTGCCACATGCATTTGGATAAAGAGAGTTGTCTATTTTGTTGATAAGACAGATTCGTCGATCACAGTAAGTGCACAAAGCTAGACCCCTATCGTTTTTGTTGCAATAAGTGCACAGAGCTAGACCCCTCTCGTGTTCGTTGCTTTTCGATGATGAAGCCTGCACTTATCTTAGTGAAGGAAAGTAGGAACACGGATCTGTATCTTTATTGAGCTTTGTATGGTTAATTATCTGATCCTTATTCAAATGCCCTGTTGCGCAAACAAATTACGTTATTGTTAACTGCATGATTGATGTGAAAATAAGTCTTGTATTCCTTTATTTTCCCTGTAAGAGATTGTTTTGCATGAGAATATTTATTCGAGCACTTCTTCTTCTCTCCAATATTCCTTGCGATTCTTGACCCTTAATTATTCCAAATTTCAGGAATCTGTAAAGACCAAGCATCCACAGCTTCATTATGAGTCAAAGTTGTATATGCTTCTTCAAGGAGGGAGTACGTCTCTCTCTCTCTCTCTCTGTCTCTCTCTCTCTCTCACACACACACACACACACACAACAACAACAACAACAACAACAACAACAACAACAAAATGCCCAGACATAAACAAGCAAATACAAATTTGTAATATCTGCTGCTGGGTGTTTTTTTTTTTTTTCTACTTGTGGATTATGTTATTCTTCTTAAGATGCGCCTTCTAGTTTTATGAATGCAACTTCATGTCAAGGCTGTGCCCCCAGTATTTGCTAGAAGTCTACTTCAGAGTACACGGAGGGGACGTATTATAAGCATTGAGTTTCTTATAATAATTTAATTGTTTTTCCTTTAATGAAGCTGGAATTCCCCATCTCAAGTGGTTCGGAGTTGAGGTTGATTACAACGTCATGGTCATTGACCTTCTTGGGCCAAGTTTGGAAGATTTATTCAACTACTGCAACAGGAAATTCACATTGAAAACAGTGCTGATGCTTGCAGATCAACTAGTAAGTACATTTGATTGTTTTTTTGCTCATGAATATATCTTACACTGTAGATAAAATTTTCCTCTCATTTCCTGTCTCCAGATTAACAGAGTTGAATACATGCATTCAAGAGGTTTCCTTCACCGTGATATAAAGCCTGACAACTTTTTGATGGGCCTAGGCCGCAAAGCAAATCAGGTACTTATTCCTACATGGTTCTTGTTAGCCACCTTAGTAAACTAGAGCATATGTTAGCTTGTTTTTTGCATTTTGTATTTATTGGTTATTATGTATATTATGTGAAGGAGATGACATCATCCAATTGTTGTTATAGGTTCCAGCTTTTTTCTGTTTTTACATTTGCAATTTTTTGGGATCATGTAATACAGGTTTATGTCATTGATTTTGGTCTTGCAAAGAAGTATAGAGATCTTCAGACCCACAAGCACATTCCATACAGGTAAATTTTTATTTTTTATGTTTGCCTCATGGTGCATGAAGTTCAGATTTATGGTAAATATTGAGATCTGTTGTGTTTTTCATTGGCTCGCGAGTCATCCATTTAGACATGACAGTTAACTTCTCATTACCTATGAATAGTGGCGACTTGAAGAGGTTGGAGACTATATTTAGCCATAAGATTCTGTTTCATATGAAAGTGGCAAACTCCACCAGGCATGATTATCACATCAATATGTGCCCATTTTAGGAATAGAATGATGAACTCAGTAAATTTACTTCCTTTTCTATGCATTAAAATTCAAGCTTTATTTAGATTTATGCAAAGATAATGTCATGCTCATGGCAGTGAACCAGACTGAAAGTTAAGATTTAATGATTGGAAGAGGTTGGAGACTAGGTTTACCCGTGAGATTTTCTGTTTCATAAGAAAGCAGCAAACTCAACCAGACATGATTATCACTGCAATATTTGCTCATATTAGGAGTAGAATGATGAACTCAGCAAGTTTACCTCCTTTTCTATGCATTAAAACTCGAGCTTTATTTAGATTTATGCATAGGTAATGTCATGCTCATGGCAGTGAACCAGACTGAAAGTTAAGATTTGAGGAACTTAATGTTGAAGCGTGGTTTTATGGCACATACAACTTTGATCCAACTCCTTAAGAATCCCAAAAACAGTCACATATCTAATAATGAGAGTGTTATCTATTGGAAATAAAACAACCCTATTTAAGTTATTTTTGGTCATGGCATGGACCTTGTGGCAGCTTTTGGATTTGATGATGAGTTAAGTGAGTTGTTTCGTGTGTCTAATGTTCTTCCTTTTCCATTAACTATGGTTTTTAGTCATGGATAATCACATTTGTGTACTTGAAGATAAATTGTATTATATAAAATCTTGTACAGCTCGATCTCAAGTTTATTTTCACTAAAAACATCATTGATTCTTTTGCCACTAGATCCTTTCTGCTGCTTGCAAATTTGTTGCTCCAGTTTTTATGCAATCTCTTCCTGTTTAGAAATAGATAAATGCAATAATTTACAGAAAAAACAAAGTGACATGTAAAGAGCCTGCATACCTCTCTCATGTGTGTGATGATTATTCTACTTCTTGTGGTCACATCTCTCATATTTGTTCATGCTTCTCTCTATCTATTCTTCCTAATTTGTATTGTTTACAGCAAGTGTAGGAAAATGCTATCAGTATGAAACTTACAAGGTTTTTCCATTGTAGGGAGAACAAGAACCTTACAGGCACAGCTCGCTATGCAAGTGTTAACACTCACCTAGGAGTTGGTAAGTCATTTTTTTTCTCATAATGATTTTCCAACTATCAACAGGTACTCACTATCTGATACTTAGATTTATTTATGCATTAGTGATGGAATTATTATTTCTCTACTTGCAGAACAAAGCAGACGGGATGATTTGGAATCCCTTGGTTATGTGCTTATGTATTTCTTAAGGGGCAGGTTGATTATATAGTAGCCAAGCACTTGAATTCATACTCTCTTTTTTTATCATTTCTGTGTGGGAGAGTGGGTGTTATGTCCTACTTGATGTTGAATAGTAATTTTTGCCTATTAATTTTATTCAATCTCTTTGCTTCAGTCTTCCATGGCAAGGATTAAAGGCTGGCACAAAGAAGCAAAAATATGATAAGATCAGCGAAAAGAAAGTTTCAACCCCTATTGAGGTAATTTGCCATGTATTCCTTATTATAATGGAGAACATCATTAATGCAATTATTTTGCAAGGGACCTCATGAAGGATTTGGTTATGGCCTTGTTTGGGACCGTGTTCCCTCAAATTTTGAAATTTGTTTTTTGCTAATTTTTTTTTTATGTTTTCAGATATTTTTGATGTACTGATATCAAAAATTATTTTAAAAAAATAAAAAAATTATTATTTTGATGCATTTCTAAGCAAAAAGTACTTTGAACCGCAACCGCTACCACAATCCCAAACAGGCCAATGCTACTTCCAAAGTTTTATATGGACACAGTTAGTTGGCAAAACCAAGCATGAACTATTAGCATTACTGCCTGTGTTGGATCCAGACTAGGCTGGATGCTTCTTGTTAAGCATCAACTAGCACAGCCCAATATTCTTCATATGAATAATAGTTTAGTGTTTGCACCAAATGTGAATGTGTCATGTGTACTGTTTGTAAAGTTAGAGAGTATGTAATCACGGTGTGTGCACATTTTCTCACTGAATATGGTCTTGGGCACTAAATCATAGCCCAATTTTGAAAACTGCAGGGTAATTTTGGTCTCTGATATACATTTTATTCATGTTTCAACTTGGTGATGTAAATCCATATTGTGTAACAGATGCTTTGTAAGTCACACCCCTCTGAATTTGTATCATACTTCCACTACTGCCGGTCATTGCGATTTGAAGACAAACCTGACTATTCATATTTGAAGAGGCTGTTTCGTGACTTATTTATTCGAGAAGGTAAAATACTAGCAGTTGCTCTTGTCAAGTTATTTTGCTGGTATCTCTCTAATCTTTGAATTTTTGATGTTGCTGCCGCTGCAGGTTATCAGTTTGACTATGTTTTTGACTGGACTGTTTTGAAGTACCCTCAGATTGGTGCCAGCTCTAGAGGACGGGTGAGTGTTTTAACTTGTGGACATGAGTTTCAGAGGGGGAAAGGAGAGAATGTTATGCCTTAAAATTTTTGCCTCTTTTTTCAGTATTCTAGTGGGAAACCTGGTCATGCTGGACCATCCGCAGAAAGACCAGCAGAAAGGGTCTCGGGTATGCTTTCTATACACACAAAAATGGATTGGTTTTGGTGCCAGGTTTATTGAAACCCTAAGTTATGATTATTCTTAGAATTTTACTGTCATACACATTTGGGATTGTGAATGCTAATCACTAGCTTGGATATGGGTTAGAACATGCCTTTACTTCAATTTAGATGGACTTGTACTTTATATAGATGCCTACAACGATTTTGACTTTTGTAACTTCATACTCCCCCCTGCTGGATAATTTCTTTTTAGGTTTGTTTTTCACAATTCCTTTGGTGGTTAATTCTTGTTTTGCAATACTTACATTCAGTTGGAAAAGAGATTCGGGAAAGATTCTCAGGTGCAGTTGAAGCATTTTCAACAAAAAGGGTCACTGGTTCTAGTCTACATGATACTTCCAGAAACAAGACCTTGGATAATGTAAGTCCCTACCTAAATACTTATAATTGCATTTTTCTGTTGGAACTTAAATGTTGTCACTTGGTCTTGTTGGATAAGGTAGCTTTATTCCCTTGGTGCCCAGGACTTTTCAGCATTTACTTTTATAGTTTTTTGCAAGCTACCTTTTGTCCTAGTTTGTATTGATTCAGGCTGGAGATCCTTTCTTCTCTGAGTTCATTAATTACAAACCCAAATATAGCAGAGTGTTGTCCATCAAGACAAGTTGTTTTTGTTTCTCTTCTTGTAGATTGCTTCGTGCTTCCAAATGTCCTTCATATTTTGAAGCATTTAGGGTATGATTCTAAAAGTTTTAAATTTTAGTATTGCAGTTGAGGCCCTTAATTTCCACTTCTGAACAAGAATAAAAGCAGCAGAAAATAAAGTCTCTTTTTTCCAATCAATTGTCTCCGCAGACTTAATATTCATTTAGCTGTGCAGTAAGTTCCTTCTCTTGTATTTAAAATCCTTATCTAGACTGTCAATTCATTTTCAGCCACCTGAGCCAGAAAAAGGGCGCAGTTCTTCTCGATATGGAAGCACCTCAAGAAAAGCCATCATCTCAAATAGCAGGCCAAGTTCCTCTGGAGAACCTTCTGAAGGTCGCTCGGGCCGATTACTCTCTAGTGGTGGCCGTCTGACTTCGACTCAAAGAGTGCAACCAGGGTATGAGATCAAATCATCCCAGACCCGTGCTGCAGCTGCTAGAGGCACTCGTGAGGACACTTTCCGGAGCTTTGAGTTCCTCTCGCTCAGGAAGTGACAAGGAGTCGATTAAGAAAATAATTTGCTCACATATCTAATAGATACATGATTTTTCATGTGAAGAAATCCTGGAATTTATAGTCTCGCCTTGGGTATGGGAAATTATCAGAGATAATTACTGCAATGACAGACCAGTTCAGATCCTGATAAAACATTTCCAGTCTCGTTCCCCCTTTGTCCCTTAAAAAGTTTCTGACGGTTGCAACATGTTTTAGACGCATCCAAAAAGAAACAGATGCATCGGGACTGCCATCTTACATGTGGAACTTGAGGTGTACTAATATTCTGTTTCATGACTCGTTTACTGCTCTTTGTTTGTATCTTCGAAGGTCTCGCTCTCCATTTTCTGTCATCGAATGTGTTGGACACTACTTGTTTTACCTTGTAATGTCATGTTCAAATGTCTGCAAAGAAAACGGACGGATCTCTTCCTTTCTTCTCTTTTCTTTGCCTCGTCCTTGTATCATAAGGTCAGTTTGCACCCTCTTTGGCATGCTATATCTCTCATTCCTTGCTAGTTTATTCTTGTCATCCTAATGCAAACACAACTGTCATGCTATTTCTCCGTCGGGGAAATACAAAACTCGTCGTTAGATTAACTTCCGATGCTTCATTCAGGTGGCAGTAGCAGATGATATTTCGATAGCCCCACTGTGCCAACACAAGTTTAAATGATTTAAAATAGAACAGACTCTTTGCCCATGAAAAAATTAAAATGGCCTTGCCCGTTTTGATTGCTTTAATGGCCTTACCATCCCTCCCTCTCTGTCGTCCTCCATACCCTTTCTTCTCCAAAGCTGCTCATTCCAAAGCCATGGTCTTTTCTGCATAAGACCTCCTTGGTTCGTCAATTCTCCTGATTCAAACCACAATCCTCTATTTTATGTGGAATTCAGCAACTACAACTGATTGGGTTTTTGTTTTGATGGCAAGCGTGTGGTTGCTATGAATTGGCTGTATGTTCTCGCACAAGGATGGCATTTCAATTCGGAGTGGAGATGTTATAATTTTTTCATTTTTTATAACATTGTGCACAAGACATTAATCCAGATCAACAAGGTGTCTCAAATTATCGGAACCTGCAAGCAAATGAGTAACATTGAGGGAAAACATGGGTTTGGAAAAGAAAAAAAGAAGAAATGCCTACAGAATACAGCCCCAGGAAGAAATCAAATTATGGAAACATCGTGCACAAGACATTAATCCAGTTCAACAAGGTGTCTCAAATTATCAGAGCCTGCAAGCAAATGAGTAACATTGAGGCGAAACATGGGTTTGGAAAAGAAAAAAAAATGCCTGCAGAATACAGCCCCACGAAGAATCAAATTACGAGGGAAGCCTTCAAAATGCAGTAGGATGGTCATCTCAAGGGTTTCTCATGGCTGCCAAACGTTTCTCTAGCTCGTCAATGCCAGAACTGCAAAAAGGAAACAAATGATGAATAAACATAGAAAAAAAAGGAATTTTCCTTTTCCACTTTATTCAGTTATTTGGAAACTGTTTGATTCCATTAGTAATAAGAGAAAGGCTAAAGCCCGTCATTCCCCAGGATCAGCGGTCTGAATCATGCCCTTGTTCCAATAAGTGCATCTTGGTTTAAAAGCCATTGGTAGATTGGTTTTATGTGAATTTTTTCATTGTTTGATAAGGAAAATTCAGTGCAGAAAAATACCTGCTGGCATCCTCTCTATTCTTCCCTGTGATTTTACCCTTTGGTGCCGCTGACAACTGCCAAATATAGTTCAGGTTAGCATTATGAATAGGAAAATAATCACTGCAAACGATGTTTGTATAAAGAATTACAATTAACACCAACCTGTGAGGCAACATCAACACCAATTTCATCCAGCACCTGAAAGAAAAATCAAAAAGGAAAAAAGGTCATCAGTTCCTTGTTTTGAAGCCCGATAGATACTGAATGAATTCATAAAGAATGATTTCCTATTGGTGGGGAGGGGGGGCGTGGAGGGTTGTAAATTATTGGGCACCATATAGGATCTTCTGCTCCTTAGCTTTCCAGTTATATAACCAGAAAAACAGACAATCAACACTTAATGACTTACAATAATCTAGTCAACACAACAGTAAAGCAACTGCATGCAACCACAAGCATAACGAACTTCTAGACTCCCAGCTTATTTTAGAAGATCTTCATATTACATCAATGATTACAATACCTGATTCGTCAGCTCTTCAGTCTCCTCTTCAGCCTCATCGTTATCCAAGGCATCGTCTATGGCATCCGACATCATTTCAGTCTGTATGGAAAAGTAAGAGTGATCAACACTAATGAGCGAAAAGAATTGACAATCATGAACTTCCTATCATGGTAGATTATTTAGAGCTAAAAGCATGATCTTACAGTCATATCCATTTGTGCTGACTGCTTCTGAAACTCTCTTATGACCTTCATTTGCTTTGCAGGCGCCATTTGCTGCAATTAAATCATAACAGTCATCAGCATTGCCCCAAAACAAAGCAAACATATGAAATTTGAAGTTCTAATTTGTGTACTAATGAAATAAATATTGTTAAAAAAAACAGAAGAACTCGTGTACTGTTTTTATCAAGCTGCTTTCAAATTAAAGAGATCTTGCATCTTGAAATATGTGGATATTAATCTAACATTCAATCAATATTAACACTTACATATACTATGAATCCATGACTAACCTTATTCATAGCTTCCATTGCCTTGCTGGCACCTTTTAAACCAACAGCAACTGAAGACTGAGCATGCATTGCCTGGCAAAGCAGATAAACATTGTTAAGAGCACATTGTGCATGCACTACGAAGAGCAATCCTCACCCATTCCCTCAGTACAGAAAAAAAAAAAGACATGGTTTTACATTATACCTGAGTATGAGTCGCTATGCCTCTCATTTGAGCTCGACTGCCTTGTAAGTTAGCTATTTGCTGCCTAAGCCTGATTAGCTGCCGGGCTAAAATTTTAGTTGCTGCCTGCAAAATGCATAGCCCGGAAAAAAAAGAGAATTGAAAAGAATTAATTAGGTGGCTGTTTGAGGGCACTCATGCTCGTCAACAAGCTTCAAGACTTCTGAAAATTTGGGTAAAATGATCTCCATTGAATGCAACGCACTAGATTGATTTTTAAATACTTCTAGAACAACAAATCTACATCTGGCTCCTAAGTAGAAGAACACAAAGTTCAGCATTGTTATTGAAGGAATATAAATTTAATATTGTTGAGGAACAGTTATATAACACAGAAACTCAAGTCTTCTAGCAGTGAGGAAAATCCATATCAAAGCAACATACATCATTTCCAGTCTTAGCTGTCCGTTTTATCTCCGCAACAAGCTTCTTTTCCTAAAAAGATAACAAATATGTTAAGATCTAATCGAACAGAAAAGGTGTGAAAAGAGATCACCATTCAACAACATTTGATTACTTCTAGCTGCAATGCTCCGATTTCCCTCTCTATACCTGAATCAAGGTAAAAACAATAGCGTGAGATTCAAAGAAATTTCCAGCCTCATAATGTAGCAGGATGTTAATCGTAAGATCTCTCCATAATTTATGTCTCGGAATCCAATGACATAAAGAACATAAAATGACAGTGCCAGCCACACCCAAAAACCATTTAAAGAACCCTATGCTCTTGGCAGTCTAAGAAGGACCAAATTAAGAGCTTTACAAGAACGTCTGTTTTCCAAACTTATTCTTTCATTTAATAGGTTTGATGCACTTGTACAGTCCCGCAGAAGCTCTAGTCTATCTCTAATACAGTATCCATATGAAAGGAAACTGTATCATTCTTTTTGCTTTGTTTTTTATTAGAGAAGATCTCATCTTCACATAATGGCACACTAAGTTTGCAAATCGGAATACTTTAGCATCGCCATAGAAGTTCCCACCATTTCTTCCACCCTAGGTCATCATTATCGACAATCATTCAACTTCCCAAAGGAGGGCGTGCTCTAAGGTAGCTTGAATGGTATCTAGACCATAATCCAATGCCATCCCATCAGGTTTCAACATCTAACAGGCCAACCCATTTCACTTTATAGTCCAAATAATAAAAGGCGGCGGCACTGTGTTCTTAAATCTAAACACTCCAGCTGACAATTTTGCTAAGGGAAACACGACACGTTTGAGCTTCTTTTGAACTTGAAAGAAAAAAGGAAGAGAGAGAATTTGATCACGAATTAGCTTGAATATTAAGAGAGGAAAAAGCAACAAGAAAAGAATTTGATCATCTTTGTGTACAATCTGGCATGGTATTCGAATGCTGACAGCTAAATTGGCTAAAAACAGATAAAGAGCAATGCAATACCTCTAGTAGCATGTTGCATTTCTCTCTTACTATCTCGAAGAGCCTCTGCACAACCCAAAGAGATCGCTTGATTCATCAAAGAAAATCAACAAACTCGAGTGATTGCACAGATACAACAATAGACAAAGATAATCAAGCAAACAGTCATAGAATTGATTTAACAGAGAGAGTTGGGGCATGATCGAACCTTTAGGGTTTGGTTTTTTGCTGAAGAGGTTCATTTTATTTTTCTTTTAGTTTTATTTGAGCTTGAAAAACAGGGGATTTTGATTTCTTAACAACGTTGTTGACGAGGAGAGAAGCTGCGATGGAAAGAGGTTCTGTTCTGTTTGGTTTGCTGGTTTGTCGAACGTGGAGAGAAAGCGCCTCGAAATTTTGCGGCTTTTTTTTTTATATATATATTACTTAATTCTATTTTAGTAGTACTAAAAATACGGTAATGATGAGGGACCGGACTGTAAATATATAATTATATCTTCTCGGGATTTTCTTTTTAATTTTGACTTTTCTTTCTAATTAAGCGTTGACGGCAAAGTCTTCCATCCAGAGTTTGACACCTTCATCTCTCGTTTCTGATTACTAGGAGGTG
>Ga0325410_1006820_pt1 | contig 12525 bp, 5 predicted proteins | sample PopdelMetagenome_16_FD_206182 | JGI IMG/M metagenome (GOLD analysis project Ga0325410, IMG submission 206182) | Populus deltoides microbial communities from Bellville, Georgia, United States - Xylem-PdIQD-R3 | ecosystem: Host-associated > Plants > Phyllosphere > Stem > Wood/Secondary xylem... | reverse complement strand
AAGTTTATAAAATAATGAAATAGTATTTACAATGGAAAAGTAAATATAAATATTTATAAATTTAGAATCATTTAAAGATGATTTTTTATGACTTGAATAGTATTTTTTTTCTTCTCTTAAGCAACGAAACCTTCTTGTTTTTTTCATTGAAACCATACCTTAACTGTTTGTAACTGTCATAACTACATTACGAAAATACAAGATAATCTTTACGTTTTACTAAGTGAGTCTTTGGAGAAAAAACTATACCCAATGGACGACTTTTGTATATGCAAGAGAAAATCACTCTCACTATTTTTTTATAGTTTAGTTTTTTTCACTTTGCTTCTATTTTCTTACAATGCAAACAAGAAAGGCCCCACAAAATTTTCTTGTAATATATCACTTAATCTTGCTTTCTTCTAGTATTTAGGGATACATTCTGAGTGTGAATGAATGCTTCACAAAAACATTGAAGGACACAGTGGCATAAATGGGTTCGTTCCCCGACAAAAACTAGAAACAAGCCAGTCATTTCATCACCATGGGGCTTTAGCCACTTCTTGGAACTTAAGCTCTAGATTCTCAGAATCCACAACTAATTTCTCAATCTCAACGCCTAGCCTATTTATAGTGTCTTTCACTTCCAAAAGCTTTGCCTCAAGAATTGTCATCTCCTCCTTGGCGGTCACTCTTTGCAGAGTAGCTTCCTCATACCTCTTTGATTTAGCAGATAGGTGCATAAGCTGTCCCAACCTAGCAAGCAAAAAACCGACATTCATTCCTAAGCCTTCAAAGGCTTTCAGAGTCTTCTCCCAAATTGCAAAGCTTTCCAGAGAAGTAGTAAGCTTTGAAGCTCTAATGGCATCTGCAATATTGATAGTCTCGGAAAGCATTCCAACAACCAGTTTACAGTTAAGGCCATCAAGAAGATGGTCATGGAGAAAGGAATTTTGACTGCAGCAAAGCTTATAATACTTGGTTTGAAGGTGTTTGGAGAGCTCACTGCTAATTACTAAGCCATTTACAAGAATGTCAAAATCCTCGAAACATTTCACTTCTTTAAAATCAACAGCAGATTTTGACAATCTGATTCCATCTGTAGTTTCCGAGCCAAGATCTTCACTTTCATATTCATAAAGATCTGATATAGGCCCAAAGGTGGTAAGACAGGCCAACTTGACGTTCTTTTCATTGTTCTTTTCAGGATTGTCATGCGATAGATGTTTGAAATCCAGATCTTCCATCTCTTCGCTTACCTTGCTCAGTTTTTCTTCATGAACTGCTTCATTGACTGTAGATAACGAAGATATGTTAGATCACACAATGCTCTGTCATTCCTAATTGATAAGTGAGCCAAAGTGGGTGCTGAATTTTGAAACTTACTAGGAGTCATTTGTTTAATAGCAGCTTCCAATTTTAAAAGGCCAAGGGCACCATCCACTTCTTCTGAACTATTGACTGCAGATAAGGAAGATGAAAGGTAACATAATGCTCTCTGCCGTTCATAATTGATAAGTGAGCATAAATGAATACAGAAATTTGAAACTTACTAGTACCCATTTGTTTGACACCAGCTTCCAATTTCAAAAGGGCAAGAGCACCATCCACTTCTTCTGAATCATTTACTCTCACAATGTAGACCTAAATGAAGCCAAACAGCAATAGAATTAATAATAGAATTTGTAGAAAGAGATGTTCATGCAAAATAACGTTCACGAATGATGTCTCACAATCCGCATGCAATAGGCTTAGGAAACTGTTTCTGGTCCTCGCTTATTCTGTGATGCGTTGATTCACATCAATGTGCCTGGCAAAGTTAAGGCTGCAGGTATTTGAAAAGGCAAGAGCTGACAAATTCCAACTCTCACAAGATATAGAAGATACATAGCCAGGAATCCAACGAATCTAAACTAAGTTCATGAGGCTATATGTATAATCACTAGACAAAATTTCCCTACTCCCTCGTTTCTTATTCTTGAAAGTTTAAGATTTAGCATCTAAATTGCCTACTAGTATCCAGTTTCTCCAAGGCTTCAAATAGTTAAAAACAAGTTATATGTCTTTTGGCTTAAAGTTATGTTTCTCGAAGCAATCCTGAAACTTTCGAAGCAACTAAATTCATTCAATTTATTTGAGGACCCTAGAGAGTAGCAATTGAGATAAAGTAATCCAGCAATTGTGCAGTCAAGATTAAGATTCATAAAATTACCTTGAATTTGGCAGGCTCGACTAAATGAAAAATCAGAACATCTCCCTCCATTATTTTGTGATCGATGGAGAACCCTCTCCATCCAGCACTGAGGCCCACCTTGCGTGCAAGATATTTTGTTTCATAACTTTTTCCCCTTTCATCTTCCAAAACAATCATAGTGTCCTCTTTCGGCAAATATGCTTCACAAAATCTCTTAGGAAAATGCTTCCATCCAAAAAGTTGGCCATTCAGAACACTTGGAGAATCAAATATCATAAACTATAAAAAACTGTCAACAAAAGAATAGAACCAGCTTGAAGCTTACCAGCCAAAATACTCTGGTAACATTCGAGGGTAGCATATGCTTTATGATGCTAGGGAGTTCAGGTGATAGATTAGATTGAATTTCTTTCGCTCGCATCATGACATCAGATTTAACCTCCTCATTATCATATAGGTCATCAATTTTGGCTCTCTTCGATGTGTGGCTATAGAGAATAAAATTAAGTTAACCTTGTGCAGATTACAATACGACGCTGCTTCTTACAGTTAAAGGAATATTAGATAGCCTCTGAATTTAAACCACTGACCTTTCAGACTTCACAGAAAGGTTACTCGGTACCTGTTCAAGAATTGGCATTTCTCTAATCAATCGAGCTTTACCATTTTTAACATTTAAACAAGATGAGAACTTTCAGTAGTGCATCATAATACAAATGATTTTCTTGGTGAGGAAAAGAATGTTTTAAGCAGCCGTCTGTTATTGCTTTGGCTCTGTTTGTTATTGTTTTCATAAAGCACACGAGCATAAAAACATGTAGAACATGAATTAGCTTTCCATCTGTAAAAGCTGCTTTCAATTTCATCAAAAATGTTTTCCAAATTTGTTCTTTCAGTGCATCCCCTCAAAGTAACCCTTCTAGTTCACCTAAACTGCCAAATTATCATTTCTGTGAAATGAGAAGTACACATTCACCCATACTAAAAACCATTTTCCGAGAACAAAAATAGAGACCAGTTTTGTGAATACAAAATTAGGCTAAGAATACCTAGTGACACCAGCTAACATTGATAAGTCTCTTAAGGGTATTCGTCTTCAAAACATAAACAAACTGAGCTAGCTCACTTAGCCCAGAACATCAACAGTGATTCCCCAACAAGAGCCGGGGGGGGGGGCCGCCCCCCCCCCCCCACCCCCCCAAAACAAACAAAAAAAAAAAAAAAAAAAAAAAAAAAAAAAAAAAAAAAAAAAAAAAAAAAAAAAAAAAAAAAAAAAAAAAAAAAAAAAAAAAAAAAAAAAAAAAGAAAGAAAGAAAGAAAAAAAAGAACAAGTAACACAACTGGGCACATAAGTTCTAGTTTTTAAAGAAAAAAGAGAGACAAAAAATAGCAAACCTTTTTTATTCCATTCACTTTCGGTGCCCTTCCTCGATTTTCCTGCAATGTAAACCCAAAACCCACACAATTAGCCAACAACCTGAGTTGCCGAAGCACGGGACTAAACACACACAGAGAGAGGGGGAGAGATGACCTTCTGTTTGTTTACTTGAAGAACAGCCATGCTTGGTGAAAATGGTGGTAACCAACAAGAAGAAGAAGGTGCGTCAAAGAAAAGAGGTAAACTTTTAAGCTGAAAAGATGAAAAGACCGATAATTTGAAATTTGTACTGTCTACCACTCTTTTAAGCTGAAAACGGAGCCAAATTTTAAATATATTTATTATCGTTCTTCAAAGGATTGAGCTAGGCCTTTGCGACTGTTGGTTTTATCAAGTGGGTTTCTTTCTATTCGGTAGCCCGACATCCATACCCCCCAGAGGGAAAACTAAACGAAAAGGAAGGAAACCTGCCATTGTTTTGTGTCAATTCAGCAAATCAACCCTGATAAATTTACCTTATGTTCGTTAAATCTCGGAAATCCAGCTTAATCGGACTAAATTGTAAACAAAATGTGAGGTATTTATCTTACATGAAGAGACCATATTGTTTATAGCTCAATTGAAATGGGCTGAGTTGACAAAAAGTGAGGAGCATAAGGGTAAAGGTGATGAAACTCTTATATTGGGGGCTTATTTGCTGAGTTGATAAAAACATACGGGCTAAGCTGGGAGATTTTCCGAAAAGGGTGGGAGTGTGTGCGCCTTTGGCAAAAAATAAACTTTAAATTAATATTTTTTAATATATTTTTCTATTATTAATATATTTTTTATATTAATATATTAATATATTTTTAATATATTAATATATAAAAAATATATAAAATATTATTTTAATATATTTTTAAATAAAAAATATTTTAAAAAACATCGTACCACAATCTTGACTTCTGAGTATTTTATAACCGGACAACACAAAAAAATTGACTTGAATATTAAAATTCTCATTGGCATTGCAACAATAATTTTTTTAAAATGTTTTTTTTAGAATTTATTAAAATGATATATTTTTAATTTTTTAAAATTCATTTTTAACATCAAAACAATTCATAAATATAAAAAAAATTAAAACAAAAAAATTATTTTAAAAAAAAAAACTGCAGTGTGACTCTCAAGACAATCCTAAAGTCGTGTTTAATTATTAACCTTTGTCATGTTTCTCTTCCTGCAGGAATTCCTTGAATTTATCCTTTGTTATAATTTGGGAAGGGAGTTGAATGTTAATTATCATAAATCCAAGACAAATGGAGAAACCCATTGATGATCCGAGTAAGATTCAGTTAAAAGAAAAGAAAAACTTGTCTTCATGTTAAAAGAAAATGAAAAGGAAAAAGATGGCGAAATAAAATAAAATAACGTAATAACAGAGTTTTAAGGGGATTGAAATCACCATATCTCTTCCTCTTTTAAGCAATTTTAACGAAGAACTAGCTGATGTTCCATGCATTACCTCGTTTATATATATATATAGAAAGTAAAAGGACCAAACTGGTCAAATTGGAATAATAATTAGTAACAACACTATAATCAAGATTTAAAAAATATATATATATCTTATACATTTATGTGAATCGACTAGGGATGAATCTTATAAATTGAACACGAGTCACGTAGATATCGTTTTACATTGTAAGATTAGCTTTCACAATTTTCATATTACTATTGGGATCGGTACTCTCTCTCGCAAACATTAGTCTCACGGATAATAATTATTACATGGCAGATCCTGAGTGCATGTAAAAGAACGACAACCAATGCTGTCTGTGAGTATCTGATAATTTATACATTAAAAGCTACATGGATGCATGGTTGCACCAGTTAAATAACAAAGTTAACTCAAGAATCTTACAAGCATAAACTACTGTCCTGGCTACGACATCTCCATTTGCAGATCGCTAACATGGTTACAGCTACTTTAAAACATAGAATTACACATACACTATTCCCATTGACAACTCGGTATCAATGTTGTTACCTCCATCCTGTTAGCATGAGGAATGTTTCCCACTGTTGCAGTTCTCTTTACCACGGGGCATTGACCGCTTCCTGAAACGTAAGCTCATGCTTCTCGGCATTCTCCTTCAGAATCTCCATCTCATCATCAAGTCTTTCCCTTGTCTCCTTCAATTTCAAAAGCCTCAATTCAAGGCTTTTCATCTCCTCATCTACACGAGCTTGCTCAAGTCTAACTTCTCTGCATTCTGATTCCATTGCCTCTTCTGATTCCAGAGCAAGACTCATTAGCCGGCTCAACCTCTCACGCAAAAATCCAACTTTCATGCCCAACAGCTCAAATCCTTTCAAAGTCTTGTCCCAAACTCCATAATCAGCTTGAGAGCTGGAAAGTTTTGAAGATCTAATCCCCTCTGAAATGTCCACGGTCCCAATTATTATCTCAACTGCCAATTTATGATTAATACTGTTGAGAAGATTGCTGTGCAGAAATGAGCTCTGTGAGCGACATAGCTCATAGTACTTAGTCCGATGATGTTCAGAGAGCTCAGAGTCTATAGCAAAACCATTTAAAAGAATTCTGAAATTCTCAATGCCTTTTACATTATTAAAATCAACAGTGGGTCCTGACAGTTTGATGACTCGCAGAGTTTCAGAGGCACGATCTTCACTTTCATTCTCAGATTGATCTGCAACATAGCCTTTATTGTTTTCCACTGCAATCAGGCCATTCTCTTGATTATTCTCTTCCTGATGGCCAACTGGAAGAAGCTTCAATGGCTCGGCCTTTTTACTGCTTTTTACATCCTTTTCAGCTGGCTCTTCAATGTTAGGAAAAGAAGGAAAATTATGAATATAGCAGATCAAGTTTAAGTAGTCATCAAAGCAGCAAATAGAGAATTATATACCAGAGATGATTTCTTTTCCATAAGCACCTGAACTTGGAATGCCAAACTCCCCATCTCCTTGGGAAGAACCATTTCCTTTTACAATGTACACCTACGAGAAAATTATGTGAAGCAATTGTCATAGTAGAAAATCCATAGCCATGAGTAACAGTTTGATGCAGTGCAGCTTCAGGAAATAAGCCTGCCCGATCAGCATTTAGAGTGAGGAAAATGAAACCCCTATCCCAACTGAAAACCAGAATACTTCCAGTGTTTCTTTTTTCTACATGTATGTGTGCTTAGTGCGGCCAACTCTAGCTTCAGCTCTCTAAGAAAAGAACAGCTTCTCTATTCTCATAGATGCATAGCATTGCCTGTGTTTTCACTTTTCAATGAATGGGCAATGTCTTCGTGAATCCATACTTGTGTGTGCGTGTGCATGCGTGAAGAATGAAGGATGATTCCTTTCTGCTCTCAGAGATTAAAATGTCGAAACAGACCTTGTCATTTCAGGACTACATAATCACAGCCAGTGAAATCTAAAACAAGAAAAAAGAATCTACTCTAGTCTTCAAGTTCTTTTCTCCTTCATGTGATCATTCTCATAAACTATGGCCCCGGGCCATCATATAGAAGGGCTTTGATAGGACGATTTTTTTCTAGTTCTCCACACTAATAATTGCATTTTGTGATTAGCAAGTTTGCTTTGGGAAGAAGTCCAAAATTTTCCTATCATTGAATGCTATTTCCTAATTATTCATTTTGGAAAGGACATCTAAAACAATTATTGACTAAAAAATGAGGAACATATGATTATAAAATCAAATGGTACCTTAAATCTTGAAGGTTTCACTAAATGGAAAACAAGAACATCACCCTCATGTAAATTGTTTGCAGCACAGAATGCTTTCCATCCACCACTCAGTGCTGTTCTTTCTGCAATGTAATTCAGTATGTATTCTTCCCCACTTTCATTCTCCAGAAAAACTGTTGTATCATTCTTTGGCAAATGCATTTTGCAGAACCGCATGGGAAGATGCTGTCATGAGAGAAAGAGCACATAAAGCAGTCTAAACTATAGATAAACCATCTGATTCTTGAATTTAGGACAGAATTTCATGTTACCATCCAAAACCCGACAGTCACATTTGACCGGACCAAAGTTTTTGCAAAGCTAGGATATGCTGCTTCTAAATTCGTCCGAATCTCCTCTGCCAGTTCCATAGCAGGAGACTTAGTTTCAGTACTATCATAGAATACACTGAATGCGTCTTTCTTTCGCTTGCGGCTATACAGATATATAAAAAGGAATCAGGATGAGAATACAATAAAATCAATTTTTTTATGCTTCAATCTGAAGTATAAGACTGTCAGGTAGATACTCTAACCTTCTAGGCTCCCTTGATTCCCCTGATTTATCATACAACACCTGCTCAAGAATTTTCAAAAAGTTTTTTTCTTTAATCAATTCATCAAACAACAGCAAATGAATAAATACTAGAGAACCTGGGTATATAAGAGAACATGATGCCAGATTTTCTATTAAGCAGAAAATCAGGCTTCTAATTGAAATCTGCCAGTTTGTATCAGGTACAAACAACTCGAAGAAAACACATCTCAACCAAATAAGAATCCCTTCTCCAATATTTGTATGCATATTGAAGGCAGAGATAGCTACTATTATTGAAAAACAAATGGGCTTTATAATTGGCTGCCCAATACACTGAAATATCTTAAATATCTATGGAAAAAGGAATGGAAAGATGAAAGGTACAAAGCATGGAACAAATTTGAACCCAGCACTCATGCCTACCCTTAAACTTCAAAACCTCTAATTCAAAGGGCTTAATCTAAAGCGTTTATCAAGCATGGTGCTACATTTACTTTATTTACCTTAATTCCAGAAATCTTCCGTCAGGATAGGTTTAATGTATTGAGTTTGGATTAGAAAAGGGCCTTCTATAGAGAATAGCAAATCATCAGAAATAAAAATGACAAAATGTTGGCAGAGTGAGACTTGTAATGGAAAGAATTGATCCACCCAAGAAAGGTTTACAAAGGGACGAAGCATAGAACAAAATTACTAGTACATATGCTTAACATGAAAAGTTCAAAGCATTCAATAGGGTTATAGGGCTTAATTCAATGTAAGTCAGTAACCATTCTGCTGCGTTCACTACATTGATTTTAATCAAACAAACTTGGTGATAGGATAGGTACAACATCTTGTGTTCAGGCTAGATAGGGACTACCTTGAGAATAGCTGTCATAAAAAAATAAAAAATGAAGAAGTATTGCCTGATTGAAACCTGGAATTGAAAGAAATGACCCGCACTAGAAAGGGTTACCTAAAGGACACTGTAAGTTGTTCCAAGAAGGAATACACTAGTGCCCTAGACAGGAAAAGGCGGTAGCATCATATTTAGGTCCCAATTTTGCTTAACATCGCTTTAGCCAATTCTTAATTTCTATCAAAGTGAATAAGTTCACATGGAGTTAATAATTCCAGTTCACAGAGGACATCCACTACAGTATAATGGTGACCTCGACGCTCCCTCAGGCTATTATCGTTTCCCCAAAACAATTCCTAACAGGGTTCACCTAATCTGACATTTCAAACCACAAATTGCTTTATAAAATCCCTAAAACCTTGAAGAAACAACAAACAGCTGAAACAAGCACAGGATACAAAGCAAATGAAGGAAAAGAAAAGAACCGTAGCAAAGTCCCTCTCAGAGCAAAATAGAACCCATATAACTAATACACACCGACAAGACAGGGATTATAGCCAAGTTTAATCTGAAATTACAGAAAAGATTGCAATTTTTCAAGAGTATCAAGAGAAGCAAAGATTCTCACGAGTTCATGACCAGTCTTGTACTCAGGTTCTGGAGACTTCTCATGGATCTGGGCCAGCTTTATCTTGGACATATTTGGCTTCCTTCTCCTAATCTGAAAGTGAACAAAACGGATTTGCAAAGATCAAGAAACATAAGCAGACATGCAAGAAACACGAGAAAAAGATGAGAAGAGAGACAAAAAAGACAAACCCTGGGATAAGTATTAAGGGGAACTGGGTTGGATATTGGAAGCTGAGGTTTGGGGGAAGTGTTTTGGTCCTCTTTGGCATCCATGTTTGGCAGGAGACAGGAGGGCTTGTTGCTTCTAGCTTCGAAGGTTTTTGCTGTTGTTATTGCAGGTTTCTCTTTCAGATTCCTGTCCTTTGATTATGTTGCTGACACATGAACTAAATAAAAAGCATAGAATAGGCGTGTGTGCTCCTTTTTTTTTTTTTTTTTTTCCTTCGGTTGCTTTTTTTAAGGCAGGGCTCTCCAGGTTAGAAAGATTATCGGAGTAGAAAAAAAATATTTTTATATTTTTTTGAAAAGCTTTGGATTGTTAGAATTATCTTTCCTCTTTTTAAAATTTTTGGGTTCAACCCTTTAAAATATCTAGAAATTTTGGACTGTTTTTTTCCCACAATTAATGACTTGAACTCGTGCTGTTATGGCTTCTTTATAGATTAAATTTAATGCAGTGGATTTCAGTTAACTTTACTGGTGAAGTCATTTGATATTTCCCATCCCACAAAAGTCATTTTGATCGTAGGATCTTGGAGGAGCTCTGCAAAATGTGATTACTTATCTCCTTGTGGTTTTGCAATTTGATAATATTAAATTAGAAAAAAAAGAGAGTCAAATTCTTAAAGATATTATCATTATTTATAATATATGATAAAATAATAATCTCTATGCTATTTTACAAAAACAAAAATAAAAACACTAATATTTTACAAAGAAAACACTAAATACAAGTGACCTAGTAGCTCAGCCGGTAATATTCAAGGGATCAGAAATCAACTAAAAAGAAAGAATATTTTTAGTTTGAATCCCACTTCTTGTATTTCTTAATCCACATATAAATATGTAATTAAATGAGAACTTTGAACTAAGAGACTCTCTTTTATTATTTGATTCTTAAAAATTATATATATATATATATATATATATATATATATAAAAGAGATATAACACAACCACCATCATCTATTTTTAATTTTCCAATCTAATTTATTAATGTTATTAAGTTGATGATTGATATCAATTTAATTTCTTTTAATTATTGAATTTTTTATATTTAATTATTGAATATTTAACACCTGATTTGTGTTTTGAATCCGAGTTTAAGACTTTATTGTGTTTTTTTTATTATGAATATTTTCTCTCATTTAAAATAACAATATCATTCTAATTAAATCATCTCAATTCTTTCACTAAAGTTGCGGTAACATGATTTTTACTATTTCTTTATAAACTACGGTTCAAAATAAGGACTTCTTTACCGATTAATGAACAAGAATACTGTGAAAAGTTTTTTTTTCCTTTAATCGACAGGCCGAAGGGGAATGAGATGTGCTTCTCTCTTGTTACATAGTTACATTAAAATGAAGGGGGCTAGAGTTTGTAGGACCAGGCTGCTCTAATTTTGGAAACTTGGGATTTTAAAACAACGCACGACATTTTTGACGTCAGGATCTGGGCGGGTGCCGCATAGCTGAAGTGGTGGGTGGATATATGTATAATGGCTGATCTATACTTCTACTGAGCTGCCTGATGACAAGATTATCGGATACCTATGTACATTCATACATTTGGTGCATAGAGACCCGGGAGGCCGAGGCGTGGCAAGTCTGAATGCTGCCTTGATCTCCGTGACGAGCCTGCTGGGAAAATGAAGTTAACTCAACCATTATGACAATGGCTTTTGAAGGTTTCAAATGTACATTTATATAGCATGGCAAATTTCTTCAGTATCTTTACAACTTTGAACAGGATAATTGATGGCCATGGATGCTTCGATACCATCGAAAAAGGCACCGTACAGCAAGAGAATGCTTTTACACGCAATTATAGTCGAGCAACATCGGTTATATGTAGCTATCACCATAAATTCTTATATTTTGAAATACGGATAAAGCTTTAGTTTCTTCAATAATTATCTTAGATATCGAGCGCGCTTCATGACAAGAGAGTGTTTATGATATGTTCATAGAATTAAAAAAATAAAATTCGATAGAAGTAATATAATATGGAGTAACAAGCTCGGTATATCGAACTATTTTAATTGATGGGGCACGTAGTTTGATAGATAAATGCCTAAGATGATCTGACAATAAACACAATGAAGGAATGGTAAGATGGTTTCAAAAGGAAAGAAATGTGCTGATTAATGAGTTAGAATGAAATATTAGGATTAAATATCTTGAACACGTATATGTGGCTCATCTTCGTTTGACCATGGATTATTAGCTAGAAATTCTGACCAGAGCATGAGCCCACGTTCCCTCACAAAGGGGTCACGTTTCACAGTCCATACATACAGCTTATGGATGAAGAGGTCATAATCTGATATTTCACATGAGATACAATATCAATTGTTTGCAAGTTATTTTCAAACTGATTCATTGCTTATGTAGAGGAGGGTCTTTCATGTACCTCTCTTTTTATTTTATCTGATCTTCTAGTTGATATTGCCAGGTTTACTGGGTAAATAATTGTCTCTGCAAATGGGTTTTTTCCCCTCTTTACTCTGTTATTACTTGTTGAAGCATGGTCAGAGAGAAGAATGCAAGAGAATAAGGGGGGATTTTTTTTTTGGGGGGTATTTGTCAATAGTATTGTACATCAAGATGGATAGTTGATTACCAACAGCATTTATGGCCCTGACTCCTGAGCCAACTTGAAAAAACTATGTTAATCTTCTAAAATATCTGAGCTGACATTGTTACTGTCACAAGCATATTGATTTAACGAGGGACAGGGATTAGTATCTGTTAACATCAGGAATTCCTCGTTAATCTACTGGTGGATTGCCAGTGGAGAGGCTTCAGAAACTATTTTTCCTGCATGACAATTTGAAAAGTTCAAGAGAAACAACACTGATAGATGAGATTAGAGAAAACAACTATGAAAGTTCTACCTATTTTTGTCTTTTAAACTGTTTGAATTATTCAGAGAACAAAATTCAAGACAACCTAAAGACAAAGTTCCAAACAAATATCTATTTTTGTAAGCATG
>Ga0325410_1006819_pt1 | contig 12525 bp, 5 predicted proteins | sample PopdelMetagenome_16_FD_206182 | JGI IMG/M metagenome (GOLD analysis project Ga0325410, IMG submission 206182) | Populus deltoides microbial communities from Bellville, Georgia, United States - Xylem-PdIQD-R3 | ecosystem: Host-associated > Plants > Phyllosphere > Stem > Wood/Secondary xylem... | reverse complement strand
GAAGTTGATAACATGGACTTTCTTTTTTCCAACAACGGCATCAAGGTCTGATATTTATCTTAGCATGCGTAGCAAATAATAAAAAAGAAGGATTCTGACTGGTTCTACAAAATTATATGGGGAAATCAAACTAGACCATGTATTTGCCAATACTGATTGGTTCTATCTCATTTTCCATGATATAACCAAACACTGAAAAATATTTTTCAATTTATTTTTCGTTACATTACCAAACATCAGAAAATAATTCACTTTCCCGGAATTCACTTTCCAAAAAGAAACAACTTTCCAGCAAACAAACGGGCCTTAATTCTATTATATTACTATACTGCCATGTTTTTCAATATTATTCTTGTGTCAATGAACCTTCTCGTGGACCTCAATAATTTGTAATTCACGGAAATTAATTCAGATGCAAGTCATGGTTCTGCATCACCCTATTTTGGTCCAAAATAATATACAGCCCTTTGCATGCATTGATTTGATGAAGGAATTAATAAAAGAGTAGCATTTAACCAAATATTTTTAGAAAAATTGCTTTACAACGATCATAAAATTTTTGTTTTTTTAATAGAAACAATAATTCCAATTAAAAGTCTTGTATATTTTAATAAAAACAATTATCTTGAATAAAAAAAATTAAAGCAATTATAGTTTTTTGGTTTAATAACAAAGCAAAATAATTATGCAAGACTTGAACAATTTTTTTACATTTATTTTTTTTTTTGATTCCCCACAACATAGCACCAGAATACAAGTTAAATATTAAGTATAAAGCTAAAAGGTGTAGCGTTTTCACTTTTCTCATCTTTATTATACACTCTCTTACAAATCATTGTGGATTGGAATAATTATTTTTTTAAAAAAATTTCAATTTGATCTTTAAACTTTTTTATTTGTACAATTAAGCTCTTTTGAGTCGAGATTAGAACCCAATTGTGTCGTTTTTTGAGGATAATGGTTAAATTGAAAGATAGAGGACTGAAGTGAAAAATACGAGTAAAATACATGGTGTTTCTGTAAGTTGTTTGAAAAGTTCATTTTAATCCGTCCATCTTTTTAAGTTATTAGGCAATAGTCTCTCTATTTTTTTTTTAAAAAAAAGTATTTTAGTATCAAACTTTATTTCTCTTTTTTTTCAGTCTGTTTTTTTGTGGAAGAGAGAAAGAGGGTCACTGAATTTCGGCTTAGAAAGAGAAAGTTGTCATTGGTGAAGATTTCGACCAACAAAATGATCAATTTTTGTTTCAAATGGTTCCATATGATGAAAGAAATTAAGATTAGGTGTTGTTTTACCTTAAAAACACCTATAAAAAGACTTGAGCTATGGAACATTTTTTTGTTACGGGTTAATTTTGGGTTTCAGGTTTGTTTTTTATGTTTTTTGAGGCCATAGATTGCTTAACAGGGTTCCTAGGGCGTTTCCTGGGTATTTCAGGTCAAAAATGGGTTTTAAAATTAAAAAGCAAACCACGTTTTTCCAACCACACCAGTGGCCAAAATCTAGTGATTGATAGACGACGTTTCGTCTTTTTTTCCATATCATTGCCCTGTGCAATTAAAAAAAAATATTTTGAGAAAATATATCTAAAAAAGAACAGAACATAAAAACGCCCTAGATAACCCAACAAAATTTAAAAAAAAAAGTATGTAAAAAACATATAAAAAAATAATGAGCTTAATCTCTAATAAAAAAAACAAAGGATAAAATCTAAAAAAATATTAGCTTAAAAGAATGATAAAAATAAAAAGCAACCCCTAGTGAACCATCTTAAGCTGAGTTAATTTTTCAAATTGGAATATATGAAATTCTAAACTGGAGTAACCAAAAAGCTCATATTTAAATCAATTCAAGGTTGAAGGATGAAATTGACTGTAAAAAAAACCAAACTAAAAAATTTAGCAAAGAAAAAAAACAATAAAAAGAATAAGGATAAAATTTGATAAGGAAAAAAATAATCAATTGTGAAATCTTGAAAAACATTACATTATAAAAATTATCTTAGATGACATAAATAGTAATTTAAAGAACGAGGACTAAATAAGATAAATTTTAAAAAAATAAAATAAGGATGAAATTGAAACAAATTTCAATTTTCATAAGTTATTTCAAATAAATTAAATATTAAAAAAATCAAGGACTTAATAAAAAACAAAGAGAAGTAAAAAAAATCAAATGAGAATGGAATTGAAGCAAATTTTGATTTTCCTAATTTATTTGAAATAAAATAAATATCAACCAAAAGATTGGGGACAATATAAAAAACAAAGAGAAGTTAAAGGGCTGTTTTGAAAAATTGCAAGGCATGGCACAAGAATCAAGGGGGAGAGAGGGATAAAAAGAAAAAAAATGTTCGTTGAAGCCAAGCCGGAGCTCTATTTTCTACACGTGCCGCCTTAACATGGGGGAGACACCAAGATGAATTTAATGACACCCTGAAATGACATTTTTAGTTGCTAGAATCAACCAAAATATATTAAGTTTAATAAAATATATTTTCTACACGTGCTACCTTAACATGGAGGAGACACCACGATGATTTGTAGAGTTTTAAAAACGACAAATTGTTACATAGAAATGGTGAGTTTCTCCGTATTACTTTATGATTGATTTATTATTAATTATTTTATTTTATAATTATGATTACGCTATTAAATATGAAAAGATTCACATTCTAAATAAGATTTATTACATTGATAATAGATACAAATTTAATAATTTGTAATAATTCTACTGAGGAACCCCATAACACCATTCCAAACAAATTCAATTTGGAAGAATAAATCTAAATCACTCCACAAGAGAAAATGGCTCATCACGCCAGAGAATGCTCACTTCACAGCGCATACATATACTTTAAGATTTTCCAATATTATTCTGTGTCATTGAACCTTCTCGTGGACCTCAACAATTTGTAATTCACGGACATTTCAGTCACATCTACTTTCCTCATATTTTTGCTTTATTCAGTTATTCCGACACCCACAAATATTTGCAAAATTAGAGTAGAACTAATAATTTAAATTATTTAATAAAATTTTAAAATATAATTTATATTATTTTATAACATTAATAAAACTGGCCATGAATTTCAATGCATGGCATCAGCTTTAAATTCTACTATATTTGGGGGTGTTGTGGACCGACATCCAGAGTGGTCGAAGCTTTCATGCGTAGATTTGACCGGTTCGTAATTAACGGCTCACTCACGTCAGCATCTATGCGCGTGAACTGGGGTGAATGAATGAATCTCCAAACCCAAAGATCTCCTTTCCTTTCGTTTTCGTTTTCCTTTTCAATATTTTTTTTCCCACTTTTTTTGTTTTAAAAAAAAACAAGAATGGATGGAGTATTTCTTCTGATTGGTATTTTATTGGCATGCTACATCACCATCATTATTATATTTATATAAAATCTGCACTAGATAGCTTGCTCCTGTTTTGCTGCGAGCTAATCTGAATTTTTTAAAGTGTAAAAAAACAATGACAAAGCTGATAAAATAAAAACATGATAAAGTAGTTATGACATTCATCTTTTATTTTTAAAATATAATAAAAAATATTTTTTTATTTTTTCTTAGAAAATATGTATAAAAAACTTTTAGAATTTGAATATATGCAAGAAAACAAAATGTATGTTTTTGTTGTTTTAAAAGGAGGAAATTAATTAGTTTTTGGATTTTTTAAAAGTTTCGTTGAAAATCAGGTACTTTTAATACTGGATCCATATTCTATAGTGTAAGTTTACAGTCCGATATTATACAAAATTATTGAAAAAATATGTAAGAGACCCACAAATATTTTTAAAATATCATGGTGAGGTTGTGGTGGATAAGAACATAGCGGAGGAAGAGAGGGAAGAGCAGTAATGGCAGAAGAAAAACTAGAAGGCTAATTTTTTACCAACTTTGCACTTCGATTTCTTCCTCCTCAATGTCAACATGTATTAATTAACTACATTAACTAAATAAATTTATAAAAATATTGATTTTGTTCAAGTTTATTTAATCTATTTTAATAGTTCTTTTAATTTATAGTCAATTATTTATATAAATTTAATTTTTTATATATTTAACAAAAAAAAATTACAAGTCCGCAATAAAATTAACAAATTTATTTATTTAAAAGGATTTTTATTGTTGATAAATTCTGATTAGTTTACTCTTTAAAACATATTGAAACAACAAAAATCCCGAACAAGCAAATGGTTATGCCTTTTCATCTCACGTAGAAGACAGAGCTCCAACTAACAAATGTGAGAGCATCGGGAAGTTATCACAAGCTGATCCACGGATAATTATGTACAAGTTCTTCGAAGAATATTATTGTTTCAAAAAATATTGAATAATTCAAGATGGAATAATTCATTTTATCAGCTTTTTCATATTTGAAAAATAACATTTAAGGTTTAAGATTAATTTCTTTCAGGCATTGTTTCGAGGGAGGAAAATGTTGCTTTTATTTTGGGTGCTGTTGGAAAACAGAGAAATTTGAACATCATAACCGTAGACGACAACCTCAGGTTACTACCTTTTCTTCATGGATGCTTTTTTCAAAATGTGATTTTTTTTTTCTTATACCAATGAAAGATTTTGTTGTACAGTAAAATCTAAATATTTACCGTATATTAAATAAATCTTTACCGTATGTGTCGAGGAGATGCACCAGAAAAAAAAAAAGAAAAAGGAGCGACTATCAAATATATTGGCTATATATGTTCACATTGATCTGTCTGATTGATATATTTATTGGCATGCTCCACAACCATCATTATTATATTTATATAGAATCCACACTAAATCGGTCTGATTATTTTGAAGTGTTAAAAAACAATGATAAAGCTGATAAAAGGAAGACACGATAAAATTATAGTTATGATATTGATTTTGTATTCATAAAATATGATAAACAAATAATTTTTTTTATTTTTAATGTGGTTGTCTGGACTAGTTTGTACGTACCTCGACTAATTCTATAGGTTCTGAAGTTAACGACCATGTAAGCCTCTAGTGGCTCTGAGGTTTGTGGGACTCGAACTACTGATCTCTGGAGAGTAAACTCAGGGTCTGGCCAGTTAAGCTACACCCCTTAGAGTTACACATAATTTTTTATCTCTCTTTAGAAAACATACATGAAAAACTTTCAGGATTTAACGGTATGTGTCGCACCCAACATCGCGGTGATCTTTAAAATTTCTATAGAGAAAAAATAAATATTTATCATCTTGTTATTATACGAGGAAAAATCTAATTTAAAAATTCATCACCTAATATTATAATTATTATGAATCCTAAATTATTAATAAAAATTTTATAATACAAAACTGCTTATATAAAAAAAATATATTATAACTCCTTAAATATCTTTCTTATTTTGCATTGAGGTAGCCTCGTCCTCGTTTGTTCTTTTGAGATTGAGAGTGGATTCAACTATACCTGCTGCAGTATTGGCAAGGACATGGTCTTATTTGAAATCTGTCAGGCGCAGTGTTTTAGCCTCTGCAGCTACTACGCGATCCACTAGTAACCATTTCAATGTCACAAAATATTGATACGGGCTCAAGCTTTTAAGGGGTATATTTATGGGCTAAGAGTGGATTTGATTGGGCAACTTGATGGAGGAGGCCTACATAGGGCTGCTGATTAATTTTATGTATGGCCTCTGTCTCTGATTTGGTTTAATTAATCTTCTTGGAAGAATTAAGTAACGCTGGCAAAACCCAATACTTAGTGTCGCACCCGACATTGCGGCGGCCCTAAAAAATAATCTTTGATTATGAAAAAAGAACAGATTTCTGGCATCTTGTTTTTTTAGGGGAAAAGGTCTTGTTTGAGGAGTCGTCACCTAGTATTATGGTCACTAGGAACCTTAACTGGTCAACAGAGATTCTATAGCCCGGGATTGGTTACGTAAAAAGAAAGATATTATCACCCCTCAAACGTTCTGCCTGAGGCAGACTGCATTGCTGGTTTTGTCTTAAATTGCTAAACATTTATTCACTTATGCTATGATGATTTGTTTATAATATTCTTGACTATAGCACCAATGAATATTCGAGCTCGAATAATTCCAACTCTGGCGTTGGTAAAAATTCGTAGCTATGAAAATAAAATTAGATCAATATTTTGTATTCCTTGCTCTAGCACCAGTGAATAAATAAATAAAAATAAATTTATTTTTACGCATGCACATATTTTTTATTTTTCTAGCTAAATAAAATAAAATACACCGAATAAAAATAATATAAATTTAAACCGGTATTTTTCTTCCTGACTCTGGCGTCAGTGAATAAACCAATAAATTTACATTATTTTTATTCATGCATACACATTTTTTTTATTTTTTTTTCTACCTTTTATACTTTTCTGTTTTTTTATTTTTTTATTTTTTTGGGCTGGGCCCAGCTCAGCCCACATGGGCTGGGCTAGACCCAGCCCAGCCAGTCACTGGCCCAAGCCGGTGACCAGGCTGGGCTGAGCAACACGCGTGCGCTAACGCACGCGTGTTGCTTCAGTGTGCAAGTGAATTAAAATTCACTTGCACAGAGTCTATGCTAATCAAATTAACAAAGAAGCAAAAGTTTGCTTACCTGGTGCTGGAGACCGAAGACGCTTACAGTGCTGATGGATCCTCGCCCGCTGCTTCCCTTTGTCTTCCTTATGCGCTCACCTGCCTACATGTTCCTTTTGTTTTCTCAGCAACTTTGAAGCTGAGAAGGTGATGAAGAGGCCGACCTGCTTTGAATTGGTTTTGATTCTGGGTCTTTCTCTGTCTGCAAGGACGAAAGTAATTGCAAAGCCAATCCTCCTCTCTGTGTTGCTCCTTTACTTTTCCTTCCCTTTTCTGCGTTTTTTTTTTATCCTCTGGTTTTTGGTTTTTTGTCTGGGTTTAGCTTCTGTTCCCCCCTTTCTCGTGGCTCTTTTTCTTTAGCCTCCTCTGTTTCTTTGAGAAGAAACAGAGGAACGAAAGTTTACTCGTGGCTCTCTTATCGTCTCAGTATCATGTCTGTTTGGAGGGGAAAGGGGGTGGCGCAACCGGAGACGAGGTTGGCGCTCCTGTGTTGGCTGGCCAATGCGCCTCACTGTTTTTGTCTCTCCAGTCTTCTCTCTCTCGGTTTGTTTCTGTTTTCGTTGTTTTAAGGCCGGTATTGGTAAGGGAAGGGTTCACTTCTGGTATGGGGTTCTAAAACAACACTTAAAAATTTGGCTGGTATCTTTAGGTTTCTCTCTTTTGGTTTCGTTCGTCCCCTCTCTCTCCAACCCTTCAACCCAGCCCCTGTTCTTCGGCGCTCCTCTGCTTATATAGAGCCCGGCGGGTTGGTAACGGCGGTATGCTGAGGGTCGACCACCATTAAGGCGCTCATAACTAAAACCAACGGACAATTTACTGCTGCAACGTCTCTCGGCCTTTACTGTGGAAAACGGTCGCTGGTTTAAAGAAGAAGATGAACAGCGTCCCTTCAAAACGACGCCGTTTGGAGATAAACAGTGGTCATTTTCACTTTGATCCATGACGTTTCGAAAATTTTATAATTAAGCCCCTGGTTTAAACAGTAATTTTCCCTGCATTTCGGCACCTATTACAAGTTAGTCCTTGGACTTTAATCTGCTGCAATCGTGTCCCCAATTAACCCCAAACTTTGCTATTTCTTCAATTAAGTCCCTGGTTTCATTAATTAAACTAGTTCCAAGCTCAATTAAGTTTCAAAACTTTGTCAATTCTCCAATTAAACCCTTGATTGGATTAATTAAATTAATTTCAAGCTTAATTAAGTCTCTAAACTTATCAATTCTCCAATCAAACCCCTGATTGGATTAATTAAATCAATTTCAAGCTTAATCAAGTCTCAAAACTTATCAATTCTCCAATTAAACCCTTGACTTGATTAATTAAACTAGTCAAAAATTTAATTAAATCTTTAAACTTCCAATCATGTTGCCTTTAACCCAAATTTTAATTCATTCTTCAATTATTTATTTTTACTTGTTTTTTTCATCATTTTGTTTTTTTCAGTAAATAAAATAATTAAAATAACAAGGTCAAAAATTGAGTTATGACACTTAGTAATTTAATTTATTATCTATTTAAAAATTTGTTAATTTATATTTAAAGATCAGGTGCATCATATATCAACGCATCATGATCTCTCAAATATTAAAAAATTCATTAACAGTTTGATTTAATTTTTTAGTCACCGGTTTCTCAGTATAATAAATATCTTTTCATTAATAATGTTCTAAATAAATATATTCTATCTTGGTCAAGAATTTCGTAATCAATACTATCTAAGAACATATGAAATATTTTTTTTGTAATTCACCTAGGGTGATAAATCATCTCTTAATCGCTCATGTACCTTCATATAGTTCATATTATACCTAATGTTTGCCCATTCGTTACATCGATTAAGATTTAACATGTAACATAATCAAAGTATAATTTTATAATTTTCTTTACAAAATATTTTTATCTCTTGGATTTTATCTTTACTCTACATTCATAAATTAAATATTAAATTTATTAATGTAATATTATATAGATATTAAAGATAAATTAATTCTTTATTAATAATAAACATGTATTTATATGAACATACTAATATCACATATAACCAACCGCTTGACTTCAAGACATATTGAACTAATAGATTTTAGGTGTTTGTACAGATTTGTAGTTTTCTCTTGTGTTTTCCCCTCTATGTTTATAGCGTGTTTGTGAATGTAGTAATGATTGTTTTTTAAAGTATTTTTTATTTAAAAATATATCAAAATAATATATATTTTTTAATTTCTAATTGCTACAACTTTTGCGTTTGGGCAAAACTTCTCCATTTTCTCTAACTTCGTCAAAGTATTGCCACACCTTAGATGTCCTCCTCCATTTGTTTCTAAGCGCTTGCATTCAAACGAGAACTATCTCTTTCTCACCATCACTTGCTGGGTTAGAAACATTGCATAATTTCCTGAATTCATTGGAATTTAAATTGTAATAGCTCTCTGAAATAGCTGCTGGTTTGAATTTATAAAACTTGACTTGACCTAGCTTGTTAATTTGAAGGTACGAAGCTGCTTCACTTCATAGTTCATAGTCATTCATTGTGCACCGATTATGGATTAATTGCAATCTGCACACGGGGGAAAAAGAACTTGTATTTTTCCTTCCATAGCAAACATACCATGTATTTTTTGTGTTTATTTTTGTTTGACGTGGGTCCGTTTGATTGTTTGGAGAGATGTGATTAAAATTATATTTTACTTTAATCATAATTTTTAAAATATTTAATTATTAACATATAATAATTTTGCATGGATTTTATTAAAAACTCTTTTTTAAAATATTTGTTATAAAAAAACTATAATTTATAATTTTTTAAAAATCTATATTTTAAACTACAACGGCAAAAACGACAACACTAAACACACATTTTAAAAAAGTAATTTTTTGTTTATATTTTAATGTAAGCATTTTGATATAAAAGGAGTGTTTGAGACAATAATAAATATTATTTTTTAAATTTTTTTAATTTAAAAATATGTTAAAATAATATATATATATATATATATATATTAAAAATTTATGTTTAATATCAACTTATCAAATGATAAAAAAAATATTAAAAAAATTAATTTTTTTAAAAATTCTTTTAAAATACCGTTCAGCCACCACTGGACCAAAAACCCATAACCATTTCAATATCACCAAAAATTGATACGGGCCTTCAAGCTTTTAAGGGGTATATTTATGGGCTAAGAATGGATTTGATTGGACAATTTGATGGAGTAGGCCTCCTTAGGGCTGCTGTTGGTTAATTTTGTGTTGGGCCTCTGTCTCTGATTTGGATTAATTAATATTCTTGGGAAAATTAAGTAACGCTGGCAAAACCCAACGATGGACAAATCTATTAATGGGTTGATTTGTTAGAAGTACTTATTTATTGAATTCAATTAACTGCAATGGAAAAACGATGGGGGTTCAATTGATCAAATTATTTGAAGAGGGGGTAAATTAACAGATTTGAACCAAAAAAAAAGAATTAAAATAAATGAGATATATCTTATCGGTTAAGTATAATTATTAATTCACACTACCAGAAAATTAGCATATACAAACAGACATACTGACAACAGAAAATTACATATTAGAATTATTAGTTCACTATTCTTGAGTGAACTTGGAATCAAAGATTATTTACCTTCGACCACAGCTATTGTCCTGCGCACTTCAAAAGGAGTTTTAATAAGGTGAGTCAGTTCTTCTTCTCTTGTTTTTCCTTGCTCTCTTAACTGATCATAATTTTCTATGGACTTTCTTCATTACAAAAGTGCAGACAGAGAAAGAGAGCCAGCCATATATAATAATGGGTGCTGTAGAATCTTCATATCATTTTTTTTTGTATACTCCGTGCTTATCAATTCTGTATAAAATTATGCAACTCAAGTTTATAGTTTAACCCATCATGAAGAAGAAGAACAGAAGTTAAAATCTATTGATCTCATTATTTATTTTTTCATGACCAGAACAAAGTTATAAATAGATAGCAAAGAGAAAAAACAGTCTAGTTCATGACTTGGTGTTTGTTTGGATTGGTGAGTTCAAAATGAACTTCATCTTTCTTGTGGCGCTGCAATGAACTTTATCTTTATGAAACAAGAAAAACCAGATGAGAAGAAAGAAGAAAGTGGGAGGAAATAAAGAAGAAGACAAAACGTTGATGTTTCTTGAGTTCATGACTTGTTTTGTAGGTGCAGTCTAGTACTGCGCTGCAGCCTTGAGAACACCATAATAATCCAGAGCTGTTCAGCATCCTCATCGACCTCAAATATTGAAGAACTCCTGCACCTCAGATTTGTTTCCATTATTTATTTATAGATAAGATCCCCTTGGAACAGTCTAAGTTGACCATCTCCTTGTCAGCACTTGAAGCTGGTTCCAGTATGGCTTTCGATTCTCCAGTTTCCTGTTAAGAGACAACCAAGAAAGACATATAATTTACTACATCCAGGTTTAATCTGGGCTCAATTATAGGATAAATTTGTTGTAAAGAAATGCACCTTTTCATCAGTCTCATATATTTCCACTAAGTCACCCACTGGGCTAAGCATGTTCCATCCCATGATATTATTTGGATTTGAACCATCAACATTTGAAGCTGATGGAGAGCTGCCAGGATTAGGCATCAGTGTGATATCAGACATCTCAGCCGCGGTAACTTCAGAGACAACATCAGCCACATTTAAATCCATTCCACAAACTATCCATGAATTCCTACAGCTCTTCTGCAAGGTTGATAGTATTTTATTCACCAAAAGTTGTTTTTCTGAAATTTCTCTCATTTTTGAAGGGAGAAAAAATTCTATTATGTAATCCACACTGCTCCTGTAAGTGCTTCTTAGCTTGATTGCAACAGCACCATGAAGGCCAAACTCCCATGCTTCATAAACAAATGGATAATCAGCTGGATCGAGTTCAGAGACATCGGGGACAAAGTAAATATCTGATAGAAGGGCTTTTCCAGCAACACCTTGCCCTTCCTCAAGATCAAATTCTGCACATATCTCAACAAATTCTGTTGCTCCTAAATCATTGACGTAGCAAGCAGTATCCTCAACGCGTAGAACATTTTTTCCCTCAGAATTTTTGGTAGGCTCTCTGCCATCCGATATCCATGTTAGTGCCAGGGGCAGCTTATATACATGACACACATATTCCAATATGTCAAATATCTCAGCTGAAGCAGCAATCTCATTGATTGAGGGGCACTGCAAAAACCGTAGAAGCAATCTCATTCATCGAGGAGAATTGTAAGAATTATAGCAGGACATAACAAAGAATTTAGAAAAATTAATAGACAATCAAACTCTTTATGTATGAAAGAAATACTAAAGATTTGAGTATCCTATTAATTTCCCTAGACATCTATATAAACAAATAGCAATCTGATAAAAAGCATGCAGGCAAATACAGGACGGGGTACCTCTGAAGACCACACATTTCCTTCTCTCATGATAGTAGGATCACCTTCTTCCTCGCATTCATTTTGTATTATGCTAAGATCATTGAACTCTAGACCTAACAACATGGATTCTGGACTGCCCACGTTCTCCTTGTTGTCCGATCCTGCATGATTAGCATTTCACCATGTTATAGACTAATATATAATCATTCTTGAACTCTTATTTGATAGCTTAAACTTTTTGAGTTAGATGTTTCAGAGTTTTAATGATGAAATGTAAACATCACATTCCCTCTAATTAAATTAATAAAATATGCAAAATTCAAGAACAAAGAGCAGAAGACCTTACTCAATACACATGAATGAATAGTTGCTAACCTCAAATATATTTTCCAACTGACATTTATAAAATTGCGTTCATTTGTAGTGAAAAATAAACAATAATAATAATAATCATAGTAAAGAAATGTGAGGTGTTTGATATCATTTTTTCGAAACAAAAAAATTGTTTCGTATTTCTTGTTTTAAGAGAAACAAAGAATGGAATGAGATTGTTCACCTCCATCAGACTG
>Ga0325410_1006810_pt1 | contig 12535 bp, 4 predicted proteins | sample PopdelMetagenome_16_FD_206182 | JGI IMG/M metagenome (GOLD analysis project Ga0325410, IMG submission 206182) | Populus deltoides microbial communities from Bellville, Georgia, United States - Xylem-PdIQD-R3 | ecosystem: Host-associated > Plants > Phyllosphere > Stem > Wood/Secondary xylem... | reverse complement strand
TTGTTTTTATTTATTTCTTAAGAATTAGTATAAATAATAATACTAATATTACTATAAAAAATAATTATTTGTCATGCAACCTTAAAATAAAAAGAAAATGATTAATTATCATATTTATTTTAAGTTTGATAATCAATCAATTTGAGATTTATATTTCATGACAATAACACCGAAACAAATTTGATAAAGCACTAACATCTTCTTTCAAAAATTATCATCATTGACCTTTAATGATTAACTTGCAAAAGATGAAGATGTCTGAATAATGATTTCATAGTTGGTGATATATCACATTTTAATTATTAATAATTTTTTAATTGATTTTATCTTGCTTTAAAATCAATCACAATTCTTTATCTTGTATTTTAAAAAATTAATATTCATAATTATGTTGGTGTGAAATAGTAATAAGAAAATCAACTATTAAGTAGAGAACAATGAGGTTATTTAATCAATAGTAGTGGACTCATTTATTGAAATTAAGCATATAGATTGCTTGAGCATCTCGTTATTAATTACTATCTCTAACTTTTAAAAATTTATCAAAATAATATTTTTTATTTTAAAAAACTTATTTTTAATACCAATATATTAAAATAATTTAAAAATAAAATAAATAAAATAAAACCAATAAAATAAATCAATTTTTTTTAAAGCGGCAGTGGAGACCTCATTGAAGAACTCGTAAGCGACCCACAAAATGATTCCGCAAACCTCACTTTCTTCCAATCATTTAGTTCTAGGATTATATGTAACTGGAACTTCATCGTAGCTGAATCATTAGGCATGCAACCAAGTAGAAAATTATACAGAACTCTTAATGCCTCTACATCTTCCTTATCAACATAAAATAGTTTTTATCAAGCTGAAACCTGGCAAGCGAGCTAGGACTCCCCCTTAGCAATAGTTGAAGTCCACCAAATGAAATGTAGATCTCCCTAAAGCAAAAAAAAAAAAAAGAGATACATATATCAGTTAGAAGACCAATAGCCATATACCTGGATGAAATAAGTTATCCCATAATCTATTATGAATGAAGATGCATTATGACTTCTAAACAGACTCGATGAAAGCGATTTTTGTGTAATTACAAGTGTTGTTACCCATTTTTAAGCCATACATACGTGCTAATGGAGACCCTTTTTTTTACCAACCAGATTGCTACCAGTTTTTGTTCTTTAAAACAATTTTATCTCACTTCGAATCCTTCATCAAAGTTGTAGTCCTAGACGCATAGATGAATTTGGGCTCTCGAATCGCTTGATTTCGATATCAGGAGCTCAAGATATTCCTGTTTGAATATCTGACGAGAATTCTGCTGTGAGCATGATTCTGACCAGAGTTGCGCTAAAAACTCTGCTTCCATCATGATTTCGGTGGTTTTTATTCTTAGATTATACTCTCAGTCATATCGGGATGCTCGACATTCGTCAACAAGTATGGCACATACAACTTGAAATCATCTCCTGAACCTTCCTTGTCAATTTTGTAAAGTTTCCCGTGTGTCACATACTCAAACTTGTCTTCTTTGGATGGTTGCTTACCCTGTAAGAGGATGGGATACAGCAAGTAGGCAGCATTAATAGATATGATTTGTAAGATCGCCATATTAAAAGAAACAAATAAACAAACATCACTAACATAATGTAAATTTGTTTCTACTACATTGTTCAAGTATGTTTTTGCTGAGATCCTGCCCTAACACATAGCCTCATATCATTGTATCAGCCCCAATTTGTTTTAGTGACCTAATAGCAATAGAACTTCGATTTTGTCTAGAAAACTAGCAGACAAGTTCACATCATGCAAATCAACTACTAAACTTGCAAGGTCGTTATTCCATCATTACAGGTTGGTTGTAATAACAGCACATGACTTGTACTTTTTGAAAACCACGTAATTGTCAATGGCTTTGAAAAGAAAGTGAAAAAAAAAATTATGTTGTTAGTACTAATAATAAACCAAGACAAATACAGTAGAGGAATAAAATGCAAACATGTAGAAGAAACATAAGAATACAGAGTATCTAAGTCATTCCCAACACCAAACATGTCAAAGTGATAACCAAAAACCAAAACAGAGAGAAGAGGATTACCTGTGCATTACGAGGGTCAACCGGACAGCCATCAGTGTTCAATGTTTCAGTTAATAGGACTAAATACCTTGATTTTTCTTCAATAGGATAAATCTTCGTGTGTACATCAAGCACCATGTACATATCCCCCTTCTCATTACGAGCTACAATGCGAGAAACTACAAAAGCATAGTTTACAAACTATAATTAGTCCAGAAAAAGTACAAACGAACACAAGTTTATCAGTCTTATTAGTTCTATCAATTTTTGCAAAGGAAAGTCAACATATGCCGATTAGAAACACGAATAAACCAACCAGAATTACAGTAGGAAGGGATTTAGGGCCAATTCAGTTAAATAACATATAATATAACTATCTCACAATAAAAGGTCAAATTTCAACCCCGAAAATCACCAAATAATACATTCATTCCAAGAAAACTACTTAATATTTGAAAAAACCCCGTTACAGTAGAGATCAAAGCAAACATTAATTTCTTAATGGTAAAACTATACTGCAAGATATCGACAAAGAACTAAAATTCAAGTCCTTGTGGAAAAAAAATTAAAGAGAAACAAGACCTTTTTATTCATACCAACTTACTAGCAGTAGAAATCCCAAAACAAAACCAAGAACGTAGTAAAAAAACTTTTTCTACTTAATCGAGTTTTTAATTCAACCATAAAGCACCAGCCTTTAGCAAAGAAAAAACTACCAAGTACTAACAACCCAGAAAAGAACTGAGAAAAACAAAGTGATCAAACTAAATAATACAGTGAAAGAGCCAATAGAGTTCAAAGGAAAAAAAACACAAGCCTTTGTCATATTTCTTGCCATCAGGGTTGAGCTTCTCGATGACAAAGAAGTCAAGCAAATCTTCCATTCGCAAAAGATGATACCTTTCAAAGCAAAACGATAACATATAAGAAACCCAGGAGAGAAACAAAAATGAAAATGTAAACCAGAGCGGTTGTCACAAAAATCGCTTGAACCTAAAATCCCTTCCTATTGTAATTTTGGTTGGTTTATTTGAGTTTCTAGAAAAAAAAAAAGGTATTTATATTGAAACAAACCGGTTAAACCAACACTTAAAAAAAGGTATAAAAAGAAAATTTTGTCCAACCCTAAATCAATATTCACTAAGCCAAAACTAGCTCTCTCGTTTATCTTGCATTATGTTTTCTAACAAATGTTAGAATTGCCTCTAAGGCCAAATTATATGTGAGATTCATTCCCATTTCAGGTTAAAACCATGTTTAATTTTGTGATTTAACTCTACTACTATAATATATTATAAAAAATCAAATAAAAATAAATGAGAAATTATTGTAAATGAACATTTGAATTTGAATAGAAAAGGTCTCAAATTATTCCCAAAATAGTTTGTAGATTGGGCTATGAGCTTACAGGCTCATGACTCATGAGTTTGGACTTGGGTTTGGTTAATGAAAAAATATTTTGCAATCATATCATTGTTTAATCAATAATAGTTTTTGGTTCATATCTAAATATTATACTTTCTTATTTTGTCACGATTACAGGGATCTACAAATTATGATGCTTTGGTATAAACATGACATAAAATAAAAATAAATGAAGCCCTACACCGCAAGATTGGATACTTCTATATATTGAATCAAGCTTCAACAACAAGAAGTTTTGCACTTTGAAAGAGAAGGAAAATTCAGATATCAATTCTTTTATCCAAATGAACAGGTCTTACAAAAGAGGGTCAATGTTTCATTAGTTATGTTTATAAACATGTCTTAATCTGTCAAGTTTATACTCAAAAAACATGAAGCATGACACTTTGACAAAGTTTGAGTTAAATATGTGAAAAAAAATGTTGGGACAAGTCCAATAGAGAACAAACAACAACAAAAAATTTAGTAGAGCCTGCTTTTAACATGTACAGGAGACTTTTGAAAAAAAAAGAGAGAAAAAATAAGACCATTCTGGTGACCCACTACAATGCAACGATCTTGTCATTGTTGATTATAAAAGGGAAGAAAAATAAAGTTGTGCCATAATCACAAAAGCAGTAGGCATGTTCAAAAGTGAAAACGATGTTTATGGGACTAATAACAGATTTTCGCTTAGCATTCATGAAAAGGAGGGAAGACCTTGATCTTAAGGTATTTTATATGCCACAATTAATAATTACATGCATTTTCTATGTTTTCCTTCCTTTTCAAATTAAATAAGCATCTTTATTACGCTTGAAAGTGTATAGCAGTCCATTGGAGATGTTACACACATAATTATTCATCTCAGTATATATGTATGGATCCTGCCTGCCTGTATTAATCAGTGGAATGGTATAATCATGGACTTTGTGTTTTTAATTCCATCATTCTAGAAAGCCTTTTTTTTTTAATAATAACTACAATAGGGGATCTGAGTTCAATAAACTAGAAAGTGATTTTAAGTTTTGTTGATTCCCATTTGGCATCCAAACTAGAAATGACGAGTTAAAGTTTCGATGATTAATCAAATATCAAGCTAATGATCATACTTGTGCAGGTGAGGCAGCTAAGAAGGGAACTAGGAGATGTTCAACAGGAGTATGATCGGCTTATGGTTGAATTAACATCATTAGATACAGTTAAGGAGGAAAAGCATTTAATAAAGCACCAATGGCTTTGAAAGATTCAGATTTCAACTTCATCAATACTACCTAGTGTAATTAGCTGTTTTCTTGCCATTTACAAAGTCATTTCATCTTTTTCATCGAACAAATGTAATGGTTATTTCTGATTGGAATGTAGGGAAAAATTATTTATTTTAGCTTCCTTAGTGATTTTCACTCTTTCATGCAATCATTAAATAGTCTTAGGCTTTCTTCTCTTTGACTTTTAATTGCAGTGACGCCTGACTTTTCAGATGCCATACTGGATGAGTTAAGACTTATCTATATGTATATATTTGAGTTTTCAAGTTCACTTGTTCTTTATGTTATTACCTAGGAACGCCAGAATTCAGCCACCAGCCTCCAATGAAAAAAAAAAACTAATAGAGAAAGACAGAGAAATCTTACAAGAAAGAAGTGAACTTTACAGAGGAGATACAAGAGAAGGGTGCTTATATGGACCGCTGCTAAAGCCTAGGGGTGCTGCAAAATGTACCTGTACAACATACAATCAGAAGTTAGGGATGATGTTGTAACAATGGCAACGAACAGAAATGAAACTATAGAATAAAAGATTAAAGGAAAATAAGAATTGAAAGAATAGGCCGAATAAAGATCGCAGATTGAAGAATGAAGATTCAAAGGTTGGGTGTGGCGTGTGGGAGCTTGGGAGGGGGCTGATGGTTTGCTGGATGTGGAGAATGGAGATGAAGATTGAAGAATAATTGAACTTGATAAATCTTACATAAAAACATAACAATTTGAAAATCATTCAAATTTGCATCGATCATATAAATTAACAACATAAATAGACAATAGACATTAATATGCTAATTAAAGGGGGTGCATTTCAAATACCAGATAAAAGAAGCGGCGAGTAAACCTTTAAACAAATAAAAAAGGAAGATTTAACAACAAATTCTTTAAACAAAACAGGTTCAATTTCAAGAAAACATTTCCTCATGAACATAAGTGTTCTACAATGGTACTTGTTTTTTCTGTAAAATCTACAACCTGCACAACTTTCCAACAAATAACCTTAAATCTCTAGAGATTTCGTTTTCCATTAATATCATGCATTATATCTAATAAAGGTGATCATTTTCGGTTCAGTTTTTATTTAAAAAAATAACCAAAATAAAATTTTGAAAAACTAAAAATAAGAGCAGTATTAATTAGAGACTAATAAGAGACCTATGCAATATAAAACAAGATCACAATCACAATATGTAGGTCAACTAAACTAGGTTACAGACTTGATAGTTTCTTCCTCCTCAATCCAAATCAGCTCAAGTTATAGATTCCCCATTCTTATACCAATGTCTCTATCATAAAATGGTTGTTCATCATTAGCCTTGGAATAACTAAGTAGCTAACATAGTAAAGCTCAGATACTATGCCTTTCAGGACAACAAATGCAGCTCCAGCTCCAAAACTTCCCTTTCTCACTTTCTGGCAAGAGTGAGGAGGATTTGATAAGTACTTGGTATGGTAACCATTACGAATAGATTTGGATTGAGGAGGAAGAAGCTATCGAGTAAAGTGATGGAGAAATGAAAAACCCATTAAAGAATCATAAAGGATTCAAGGACCGCAAAAAAAGAGAGTAAAGAATAAACCAATCAAATCAGCAACTAACATAATGCATTCTTAAACAAACCCAGTAAAACAGCATGATCAAATGTTATTTAAGCAAAGTTCAGATCTTGATCACAAAATCACTGCTTTTAGCCAAACCCCACAATAGATCCAAGCCAACAGCGGAAACCCAGATGAAAAAAAGAGCAAAAACAATAAATGAAAAACCCATTAAAGAAAATGAGAGATGAGCAGTGGAAGAAAGTACCTAGTTTGAAAGATCAGGAAAGCTGAAAGAAGATTTGAACTTTAGCAAAAAAAAACACTGTAGACAGAGAGCTCCTTGTAATGAAATACCGGGGAAGCTTGGTAGCCTCAGAATCTGAGCATGGATTTCACAGAACATTAATATAATGCAAATTCAAATTTGCTTCTAATAATTCCCGAGAAAATAACCAGTAGCAGTGGATGCATATATTCTTACTGTTGGAACTTCTTCAGGCTTCTTATCCAATAAAACAACACAAACATAAAGATTGAAGATGAAGAAATCATACCTGGTGTCCCTGGGTTGTTAGATTTGAAGATGAATATTAAAGCCTTGTTGAAGTTTTGTTAGACGACTAGAAGTCTAGATCTGGCCATGAAGTTTTATGAAGTGATGGAGAATTCAATTTTTATCAAGCCGAGAGTGTGAGAGATTGAGATTTGAGAGTTGTGGCTTGTGAGGGCTTTGAGGAGGAGGGGGGTGACTGCTGGATGCAGAAGGATGGGGAACGCTAGGGTTTAAAAAAGAGGGCTTTTATAGTATTTTTTTTAAACTGAATCGGTTCGGTTTGGTTTTTTTGGTTTCAAGTTTATCAAACCAAAACCAAACCAAACCGGTCGGTTTTTTTAAATTCTAATTGGTTTTTTTACGGTTTGGTTTTTTCAGTTATTTTTTTTTCTGGTTTTTTCGGTTTAATCAGTTTTTCAGTTTTTTTACTCACCCCAGATATCTAATTTGTTATACCAAACATTTGAACATTAAACTAAAGCTCCAATGCACTCTCATCCGCTTATGATAATTATGTTTGCAAATTCATGAAACATAAACAACATGTGATAAATATTGAATAATTGATGATATTATATATGAGTTAATTTAAATTTTTGGTGTGGCAAATGGAAGGGTTTACATAAGATTCACATCAATCAATGACCATGCAGAGAAGTAGATATTTACAACAAATAAAACACAGAAACAATCTCTTTAAATTACAATTGTGAATCTTGATTATTTATTTTAACAATATTAAACACGCATGCAAACTGAACTGAACAAAGAACTTTGTTGGTTTTCAAATTGAAATAAGGAAGGAAGACTCTTTGATATAATACAAGTAACGAAAAAACAATCAGACAGTTCGAAACCATACTAAAGCAGACAACCTAAGCTATTTCGTGAAGCAATAATCGAACAAAAAGTTTACTCATTTCACAGTAATTCTTCTCTTTTCACATACTAAAATTTTGTCTTTGTTTACCTGCAATTCAGATCAAAGAAATCTAAACAAAAAGAGAAATCATTTTGTTTACTCATTTCATTTGTTTTAAAATGCAAGCCTGTATAATCATTTCATTTGATGAAGCTCAAATGATTAAACCCCAATTGTTAAATTAGGAAACTCAATGATCATCTAATGTCAAAATGATGAGTTGTCGATCGAATTTTCCATGAGAATAGTATACTATAGCATTAGACTTGTCACGTCCATTATTTAATCTTTGGGTCAAGCTCTGTCCATTCAAAATACATCTCAGCAGCAGAAAGTTCCTAATACTCAATAAACAAAAAGAAAACAATGCAGAATTCAATAGCACAGAATAAACCAACCTTAGGTGCAGATTCACTGGTGTTGTTGCTGACTTGCTACCGGAGATTGGAAAAGACTGAACACTGAAGAGAGCGAGAGGGGTAGAGAAAGAGAAGGGAAGATTGCCTGCAGAGTTAACTGAGAAACCCTATTTTTTGCTCCAAATATATTGGGGGCACAAATGTAATTGTCTCAGATGGTGTTCGGCAGTGTGGTAGCGGTTGTTTTTCAAATAACTTTTTGTGCCGAAATGCATGCCAATGATTTTTTTTATTTTTTAAAAATTATTTTTGACATCAGTACATCAAAATGATCCAAAACGTACATACCATATTCAATTTTAGCAAAAAAAAAAAAAAATTAAAATTTTTTGGGAACGCGGTGTAAAACCGCGTTCCCAAACATGTTCTTAATCGAGACTCGGGTTGTGTAGAGTAATATCCATACCCTATCCGAACCTGATTTTTTCATTTCGGGTATTACCTGATTTTGAATAGAGAAAAAAACTCATATTCATTCAAGTGAATTCAGATTAGTATCCATTAAATTTGGATAAAATTGTCATCCTTAGCCGGAATGTTAGGGATAAGATCTAGAATTTAAAAAGCAGATTTTTTTAATTTATAATACCTCTATTTTTTTTATCAGAACTGGTTTGGCTATTTGCGTTTCAGCCTTGTAAAACTAAACTAAACTAAATTTTCTTAAGAAATTATTAATTAGTTTTTTATCACATTTTTTTTCTTTTAATCATTTTTTTGGTTTTTTGGTATAATTATTTTCAATTTTTTTTTATTTTAATTAATTTTTTAATATTTTCCTTAAATGCATCTCATAAACTTAGCTTAATATAGGATGTTTTAAGGATAATAATATCTTTTTTCTAGTGTAATTAGTTTTTATATCATAAAATCTTTAAAGATCAGTTATAATTTATAGTAACTATAATATTTATAAGATTAATTCCGGGTGATGTTTATACTTCGGGACCTACGGGAACCTGACTTTTTCATTCAGGTAAATTCAGGTCTATATACATCAAGTTCGGGTGAAATTGCCATCCTAGTTGGAATGTTAGGGACGGTACCAAGGTCCAAGGGTTTAGAAAGCAGATTTTTTTCTCCTTCCCATGTTTAAGCGTTTCATTTGCAGAATCTCTCTCACTCACTCTCTCTCTCTCTCTAATATCACTAAAGCTAGTAGGAGATAAAAAAATGCATACTTTGAATCTTACACAATCTTCTCCTGTCACTTTCTCTAAATCCACCAACCATAGATACTCCATTAATGCTTCTTCACTTTTAAATCCAAATCTTATCAGTAGGACTCATAATCAGACTGCCCTATTTAATAAACCCTCTACTCAGATTGGTCTATTAACCACCAAAGTATCAAACTTTGGCCAAATTCATGGTTACCCATTTGGCCGCTCTTCAAGATCCACTTCACAGATCCATGATTCAGGCTTCAGAAGGGACCATTTTGACAGAATCCATGAAAACCAATTTGGGTTTTGCTCAAAGTCTGGGTCTTTTATCACCAAAGCAGCGGCATCTGAATCTGAATCCAGCCCAGAAGGAGATGCTAGTGCAGTTTCAAAGCCAAAGCCTAAAACTCTCCAACTTGCACTTGTCTTTGGTCTCTGGTACTTCCAAAACGTTGTCTTTAATATTTACAACAAGAAGGCATTGAACGTGTTTCCATTTCCATGGTTTCTTGCTTCTTTCCAGCTTTTTGTCGGGTCCATTTGGATGTTGATTTTATGGTCATTGAAGCTTCAACCATGTCCTAAGATCTCAAAGCCATTCATTATTGCTCTTCTTGGACCTGCGTTGTTTCACACAATAGGCCACATATCAGCCTGTGTTTCATTCTCTAAGGTTGCTGTTTCTTTCACTCATGTTATCAAATCGTCGGAGCCTGTTTTCTCTGTTGTTTTTTCTTCATTTCTTGGTGATACTTACCCTTTGAAAGTCTGGCTTTCTATTCTCCCTATTGTCCTTGGTTGTTCCCTTGCTGCTGTCACTGAAGTGTCCTTTAATTTCCAAGGCTTGTGGGGTGCTTTGATTAGTAATGTTGGGTTTGTGTTAAGGAACATTTACTCAAAAAGGAGTTTGCAGAGCTTCAAGGAAGTTGATGGACTTAACTTGTATGGTTGGATTAGCATAATCTCATTGTTTTATCTCTTTCCTGTTGCGGTTGTGATTGAAGGGTCTCAATGGATTCAAGGGTATCATAAGGCAATTGAGGCTGTTGGAAAATCATCAACATTTTATATATGGGTGTTGCTGTCGGGTGTTTTTTACCATCTTTACAACCAATCATCCTACCAGGCACTTGACGAGATTAGCCCCTTAACCTTTTCGGTAGGTAACACTATGAAGAGAGTTGTGGTGATTATTTCTACTGTCTTGGTGTTCGGGAATCCAGTTAGGCCTCTGAATGCACTTGGATCAGCCATTGCAATATTTGGGACTTTCTTGTACTCTCAGGTAACTGCCAAGAAAGCCAAGAAACCTGAAGTCGAAAAGCAGAACTAGTTGGATTTAGTAGACTTTGATACTCTTGGATTTAATAAATTTGTTTTGTCTCCTTTTCCACAGTTTAATGATATTTCCTTGCCGTCGTAGTTTCAAGATACCCTTCTGTTCTCTGTTTTCTTTGCCATCTATGGTTTTGTGTGCCATACATGACATTTAAGACTTAAATGGGAGTTTTATCTTTCATTAGTTTAGTTTCTTACTATCTTTAGTTCAGTAAAACATTGTTGGTTAGAGCAAGGCTTTCCCATTCTACCATTATTTGGTGCCAAAGTACTGTAATTTAGCTTCTAATGGCTTCGGTTCTGGTTTAAATAAATGTCCTAAGAGTGAGATCTATCCATTCATGAACTGAAGAACTTTGAACATGCTGACCTTTTCAGTCACACATTGCTTATACCATGTACCTGATTAATTCCTTAAAAATGGCCAAGTCAATTGGTTGATGGCTCTTTATTTTTAGATTTCCCATCCAAGGTTAGCCTACTTTACATAACTATAACTTGGCTACATATCAATAATGCAGTTTGAGTATGAAATATGAATTGTACGCAAGACCCGTTGGGTTGGTTGACTAATGGGTGTTTGGAAATGTGGTGTTTTTTCCTTGAAAATATATTAAAAAATTATTTTTGGACAGAAGATATAATTTCAACGTAAAGATCCTTGTCCTGACCTGTTGAGCTCAATAGAATACGCTGGAGAGTTGAGATCTATATCTATACCTGAGAGCATTTGCCAAATAGGTTTTTTTGTTCAAGAATGATATGATTAGGTGATCAATAATTCTCCAGGTCCACTTGTGATTAATTGCCTCACTGATGAAAGCTTTTTACAGTGAAGTCCAACAATAATAGAGTAATTCAGGTGCCTCCCACCCAGTTATTAGAAAGTTTTGGTTAGTGGTTCTGAAACAGAGGAAAAAACTTGGGAAAAACAGAATAATGTTTCAGAATCAATATATCCACCCTAATCCATTCCCTCTCCTTCTATAAGCGTTATATGTTTCATGTAATAGTGTATTAGCTTTATCCACCACAACTTACCCTGCTTGTGCCCCTGTTTGACCTGAAGAGAAAGACAACACTTTTGAAAATTTGTAACCTACCCCTGCTATGCACAAGTGAACTGAGCTTGACTTTCTGCTCCAAATTTTGTCCCAGTTGTCGTCTTAAAAATTTAATTTCGAAATGTCTGCTCTTTCCCTGATCAATGACAAGCACTTTTGCAAAACGTGGGAATGTTTGTATCCACTTTTGTGACATGAGAAGTGGGAATGCTGAGAAATTGAAGAAAATCAGCGTTTACACTGGGTTAGAGGATATATGGTAAGCAATACTTTGGAGATGAGTAAGGCTGGGAGTTACCATCTGGCCTAGCACTCCGCGCGCGCCTAGTATAAATTTGTGGCTTGATTCTTGATTTTGTAGTTTTTCTTCAAGTCTTAGGTTGCATTGAAGATTTTCTAGTCATGCTGAATAGTGAACCAGTTGAGGCTTAGGTACCAATTGTTTGTGAATTTGAAAGTTATTGGGGTGGAAATGGTATATTAGTTCCAGCTTATTTAAATATTATTTTTGAACTGAGGACATGAACAAAATTCATGCTTGTAAAATTGTAGAAGATGGAAGATAATAAGGTTCCTCCTGCTAGTCTCATGAAGGCATGTATCATGAATTTGTTAAGGAGATAATTAAGGTAAATATTCTTGATTATTTTCTAATCAATAAAAGAAAGAAATCAAGAAATTGAATAAAATTATTTCAATCATTTAATTAAAGGACATCATCAAGCATTTTTTATATTTTATTTTATTTTATTTTATTTTCTTATGTCTAATTCATGTAAAACATATAT
>Ga0325410_1006809_pt1 | contig 12536 bp, 3 predicted proteins | sample PopdelMetagenome_16_FD_206182 | JGI IMG/M metagenome (GOLD analysis project Ga0325410, IMG submission 206182) | Populus deltoides microbial communities from Bellville, Georgia, United States - Xylem-PdIQD-R3 | ecosystem: Host-associated > Plants > Phyllosphere > Stem > Wood/Secondary xylem... | reverse complement strand
TAGCGTCATGTCATGCTTGTTTATTTTTTATTTTAATATATTAAAAAGATTTAAAAAAATAAAAAAATCAATATTTTTTTGAAATACGAATAAACCACACTCCCCAAAATAATCTTACTTTGATAAAGAACTTGTTGCTTTCATGGGTGGATGGTTGAGTGTAACTAAAATAAAGAACTCAATTTTTCCAAGCAAGCAAAAGAAGGTTTCAATTAATTCATCGGAATTTATTCCATGCTTTTCAGCTATCATTTGCTTTTTCACCTTTTCTCCACTTGCAAATTGATGATCCCAAAATCTGGCAAGGAAGACAAGTGATGAAAAAAACCAAATTCCCAGGTGATGTTAGCACGGCAAGTCCGGGAAAAGAATGGCATCGTCAAAATCGTTTTACCCCGCAACAATGAAGTTGATTATGCTTGGGAGGGTAGAACGATTTTTATAATATAGTTTTAAAAATAATTAAATAGTCCCTCTGTTTTTAAATGCATTTGTAATTTGATCCTTTTTACCCAATTCATGGTCCTTTCAGTTTGTTTTGTTTTGTTTCAAGAAATAGAAAAAAAAACAGTAAATAGATAATATGAAAATACTGGTGAGAAAAGAAAATATTCTCTTACAAAATAAATATTAAATTAAGCATGGTCAATATCGGTTAAGGGTTTAATTAATAAACTAGAGGGACTATTTAGTTTATTTTTCAAAACTAGAGGGACTAATATATAATTTACTCTTTATTGGTTTGATTTAAAGTACAGAACCAAAAAAATGTTTGGTTTCACCTCAAAAGGCATGTAAAGAGATTTTTTTAAAATGAAACATTATTTATTTATTGAAAAAATAAAAATGACTTTAAATATTTTAAAATTAAACAACGTCAGTCATTTTTGTTGTACACAGTAATTAACTAATATTTAATTACAGAGTTTATATTCTTAAATATTTTAGAATTAACCAGCCTTAATAGTTGTATTTAAGTGTATTAAAATTCAGCTTTTGTGCATCTAAATTAAATTATTTAGTAGTTATATTTTCTAAAAATAGCTATGTAATATGATTATTATTTCTTTTGTATTTACATTTTTTTATGATATTTATATGTTTTTTTTAAAAAAATCATTTCTTAAACAATTCAATTAGTTTCTTAAAAAAAATTTAATTTATATAATTTTACTATATTATGACACAACAATCCATTATTAAACCGTTTACTATTTATAATTTTATAGCGAAACACAACACAGAACAACTACTGCAAGGGTCAAACAGGCCCATAATGTGAATTAATTGACTTTCCCTTTTCAGCTCGGCAATCTCTTGCTACAAATGCTGCCTAGTACTTCAATTCATGAACCGCCAAGGGGGTCCTGTACTGTTAAGCGAGCGTTTTTAGCCCAGAACGATTTGTCAGGGAAATAGAATAGGCCCATTGGACTACAACTGTGCTTATAGCTGTTAAAAAATATTAACTAATCAATAATATTATTTATATTATCTGATTCAAATAAAAAAAATAATAATAACATGCATACTAAACATACATGTATTTAAATTTACAATTGATATAAAATAAAAAAATCTTAGCATACATACTATTAATAAAAATAACTATATTTAAATTAAAATAAAAAAATACTTACTTATTAAAATGTTTTAAAGTAATGAGCCTATTGTTGTTTTTAATAATGAATGCTTTGTCTTAAATTCTAGATTTGAGAGGAAAATTAAAGCATAAAAAGAAAGTAAAAAATATTAAAAATAAGGTGAGGAATAGTAAGTGTATAAAATCTGAAAAACTCAAGTTAGAAACTCTTTATTCACCCCTTTTTTATAATAAATTTTAGAAGCTGGATGGCTGAAGAATTAATTATTATTATTACCAGCATTTGATTAGCCACAATAAATCAAGAATTAAATCTAGAAAAACTAAAAATTATTTGAGATTAATTTCTCATCCATCCATAATTTATTTAATTAAAATAAATTTTCAACACCAACTATATTGCTCGTAATTGTACTCCAGACATAATCATTTGAATCAAAGCTACCATAACAACCACTGATCTGGAGTCTGTACTCCTAACTCGTGAGGAGATTTCACCTGCAAAATGTAATTAGGTCTGCTATTACTCTTCACATGTTGGTAAGGTCATGGGTTGAAGGCTGGCGAGTATTGGCCACGGGGAGGGCCTGAAAGCAAGACCGTGGAGTTCATGAGTCCATTAGAAGCTACGTTTCATCTTTCTTGTTATTCAGGCAACATATACGGAATTTGAGTTTCTTTCTCCTTTTCCGGCCAGGCTAGTGATCAAGGGACTCTGTTGACCGTTGGCTTGATCACACGAAGCTGTTATTTTTAAACATGGCAGTGAACGTAACTTGTTTGGAATTCTCAGGTGTGTGTCCTTCGTTGTTAGACAATTTTTTTTTTTGTTGATTTCTCTCGCAGATAGAAATTCAGTTGATTCTTGATATTTAGGAACTGGGATCAGAGTCATTGCCTTTTGCAAACATCATGATTACATGTAGGCCCAACCCATAACTACCGGTGGACCCATTGGGTGATGGTGGCTTACCTCTTTATTCTTCATGGACCTTCGAAGACATTGACAATGAACACAAAACCATAAAATTTTAAAACTGTTTTTGAATTTTTTTTAAAAAATATTTTTTTTATATATTTTTTAATTAGTTGATATTAAAAAAAATAAAAAAATAAAATTTTAATATATTTTTAAATAAAAAATATTTTAAAAAATAACCGCTATTACAGTACTAAAATACTAAATAGACTTGTAATAATGTGTTTTGATAATTAAATTTATGATCACTGCTGAGATGCTCTTAATATTTAATCAATATCTAATAATTAAGAATAACATGTTATAAGATGGCATAAGTTAGTAAATCTTATATATATACATATAAAGAGCAATGTATCTTTAGATACTATATATATTGAAAAGAACAAAAATAAAGCTCCATCCATGTGACTTCTTTTACACTGGAGTGCAGGGCAAAGCAAAGGCATGTGGTCCGGCATAAATGGGTGTCTTTGTCCCCCCCCCACGGCCTCTCTCCTTCCTTTCCTCCACCTATTTTGTGGTGCCATGGGTGCTAGAATCCACCTTTCATTTTGCCCTACCATAAACATGATTACTTGCCTTTGACTCGTGTTTTTATGCTGGGTTTTCCATCTTTCCATCCCTTTTCTTTTTGCTAACATGTTTAGGATGGAGAGGATGTCCCCCGTTAAACGCTCCGGCGAGAAAATCAAACCCATGCATAAATAAAAATGGAAGCACTAAATCAACAGTGTTGTCTCGTCCGAAATAGATGCCACGTACAGTCCACGCAGCAAGAGGATAAAAATGATTCTCAGGCAGTCATCGCTAGTGATGATGAACTAAATCCTCAAATGAGATCCTTCCACAGGTGACAATCACCAGACCAGCACATGCCTCTGTGTCTTATACCCGCCAGCAGCGTTGTAAATCTTATGTGATAATGATCAGGAGAGATCATGGTTTGGCGTGCTCCCATAAGTACACCTGGAAATTGGAAAAAAGAAGAAGAAGAATTACTTAAGTGTGTTTGACAGTGTGATAGTAGTTGTTTTTTAAATAGTTTTTTATACCGAAATATATGTCAATGATTTTTTTTATTTTTTAAAAATTATTTTTAACATTAGCACATCAAAACGATCTAAAAAGTACAAACCACACTCAATTTTAGCAAAAAAAAAATTCAAAATTTAGCAAAACACAAGTTGAAACGCACAGCCAAACAGGCTCTTAACTATCAATCCTCCCTTTTCTCCTACGTAGAGTGTGTTTGACAATGTGGTTGCGGTTGCTTTTCAAATAGCTTTTTGTGTCAAAATATATATCAATAATATTTTTTTATTTTTTAAAAATTATTTTTAATATCAGCACATCAAAATGATTTGAAAACACTAAAAATATATTAATTTAAAATTAATAAAAAAATAAAAAAAATTTAAATTTTATCAAAAATATTTTTAAAATACAGAAACAAACACGTATTATTTGCAACAAAATGAAAGTATTCTTTTCTCCACTTTTGCCATCTTCGGTTATTCTCCGAAAGATATTTTAATCTCGTGAATAAATATATTTTCACAATAATATTCAATAATATTATTATAATTACTGTCATCATCACACCACCCGTGACCACCGTACCATAACTACCACTCTAAACATCATTTTATTATTAATATAATTACTATTTTATCAACATCCCGTAATAACTTTTCATTAATGGATATTCCTTCTTTCTACTATTTCAATTTGTATATTAAGAGAAACGTTGGTATTGTGTTTGTACCTCCGTTTTGTTTAAATTTGAATTTTTTTTATTAAAATTGAGTGCGGTTTGTATTTTTTAGATTGTTTTGATGTGCTGATGTCAAAAATGATTTTTAAAAAATAAAAAAACATTATTGACATGCATTTTAGCATAAAAAACTATTTAAAAAGCACCCGCAACCACACTGCCAAACATGCTCTAAGTCAAAACGCCAACATCATTTTTACACCAATAAAGAGAGTTTGTTGAAATAGAGAAAGATGTAGAGAGAGTTTGTTGAGATAGAGAGAGAGAATATATATATATACATATATATATATATATTTTATTTATTTTAATTTATTTTAAAATTATTTTAATATATTAATGTTAAAAATAAATTATTTTAAAAATATTATTTTAATATATTTTTTAAATAAAAAACATTTAAAAAAAATCAACGATTGAAAAAACACTGTCTATAATTATTTACTTCCTTTCATGAAAAAGAGAGCTGAGCACTGAAAAAGCAATTAAAATATCGAGAGAATAAAATAAGAAAAAAAAAAAAAAACACTCTGAGAGAGAGAGAGGAGAGAGAGGGGCCTTTAGGCCTTAAGAGTCTCTTCACTTTGGTGATGGTGTTATCGAATCAAAAGCCGGGACTCCTATTACCACCATCCCTTAAGGTCATCTCCGTCATTTCACTGTTGATGCTCTTCTCCTCCTCCGCCGGCGGCGGTGCTTTTTGGAAATGGATCGTGTTCGCCGAAGCTAGCACCGGAAACACTGGGACAGGGAGGAACGGCTGGGTCGTTGGTGGGGTTGGCGGTGGTTTATGGGGCGCCGCTACGTCTTCTTCCAATGTTGGTATAGCCATCGCTGTCACGGCCATGGCCGGTATCGCCTTGGCCGCCACCGTCGTCTATTCTCGTAGGTAAAATAACAAAGTCAACAATAAAAAAACCCCCAAGTGTTCGAATAATTGACACTCTAATTCAAAACTTAGATTAACCGTCGCCAAAGAAACCCTAGATAGATATATTTAGATGTTGATGCAACAGAAACCGTTAATGAGAGCCTTAAGGCGAAGCCATACTCCTTTTTCCACATCTTCTTCGACGTCAAACTCCTCCTCCTCACCGTCATCATCATCGTCGTCGTGGATATATTTGAGATCAGTTTTATTAGTAGTTGCCTCCTCTTCGTTGTCCTCATCATCTTCCTCCTCACCAGCTTCTACTAATCGGTGAGTTCTTCAATTCCTTTCTGTAAACTTTTCGTTTTTTTCCCCAAATCCAATCTCTTAGTCGTCTAAAAATGACCCCCTTTGCGCTCTATGTTATTCTATCAAGCTAGTTTCTTATTCTTCCTGCTTCTTTTACTTGCCTTTTGCTGTCTTGTTATTAGAATTTCGGAACAGTTCTGAAATCTTCGATGTGCAATTAAAGAATAAATTCGAAAGTGTTTAGGCCTCGTGGAAGAATACTGTCCCTCATAGAATTAGTTGTTCAATGTAGACTCCCATCTAAGAAGGTAGTGGAAGCAAATCGTTAATGGTATCTTTGGATGCCTTATGGGAAAAAAAGAATTTTGAGTTGTAATCGGTGGTTTGGGAATTTTGTTTTTGTAGATGATTATCATTGAATAACTGATCTTTTGTTTCTTCTTCTTTTTTTTTGGTTCAGGGGTAGTCTTAAATCGCCTTGGTCGCGTAGGAGAAGAAAACATGCGCTTTTACCAAAGCAATGGAAAAGTTTATTTATGCCTGATGGGAAATTGTGTGATGGTGGTGTCAAGTTTCTGAAGAAAGCCCGAAGTGGGGTATGTTGCAGTCTGTACTGTGACTGATATTTTGACTGTTTTGTTTAGTTATTTATTAAGTCTTGTGTTGTTATTTATATTTCTGCTGAAGGAGTGTTAATTTTTCTTAAACTCTAATGCAGGGTGTTGATCCAAGTATTAGACCAGAGGTTTGGCCATTTCTCCTTGGAATGTAAGTTCTGTTTTAAGTGGCAGTTTGTATTTGATTTTCTTAGTATTTATATACCAGCTATTTTTTTTTATTTAGGTCTCTTATTTAATTGAGTTTGCTTTCTGAGGGTATATTTATAACCAAGCAAAGTACCAACTTTCCATCAGTGCATTTTGTCATTGAGTTTTTTGGGCAAAATCATGAAAGGTAGGCCAGGAACAATGTGATTGTTGGCGACACATTTGCTAAATGCAAACATACTCATAGCAATGTCCTTGACATTTATAATTTTCCTATTTGGAATGTGTGCTTGCATTATACGCAATCATTTTTCTGATTGTCCATCCTAGGAAGCTTTTCCTTTTTGTTTTGTGTTCATTTATTGTGATGATGTATGAGCAATGCTCTTTGTATTGATGTTGAGTTCTTTTCAACAGCTATGATGTGAACAGTTCCAAGGAAGAAAGAGATTGCATTCAAGATGAGAAAAGGTATCATAATTCTCTTCCTGTACAGTTTTTAGTTATGGATGAATGCTCTCTTTTCCAAATTCCTTGTAACCATGTATTTTCATTTCTTTCCCTAGTCAAGGTTCTTATATATATTTGCACTGCAGAAAAGAATATGAGAATCTACGGAAACAGTGCCGAAGACATCTCAGATGCAATGATAGGAGTTTTAAGGCCAAGCAAGCTGTCGGAATCAGCAGCGCTGAGGTTAGCGGGGACTCGAGTCAAGTCATGGATTTTCCTGGATTAGAAGATGTTAATAGTACCAGGATGACACCTTCTGCTGAGCAAGGCAACTTATCTGCTGAGGATTCAGATTTCCCTGATGAAGCTCCTCAGGGCTCTGAATCAATATTGGAAGGAGGTGATGATAGGAGTGTGGTCACCTATGAAGATGGCTTGGCTGGAGACACGGAGTCAACTGATTCCGATTCCTCTGAAGAACCAGAAATTGCAGAATCTTTTCTTGCAACTGAATTTACAGGTGAAAATGATTTTGATTTGCCTTCTCAGGAGAATTCCTCTCCCTTTGAGACAAAGAGCAGGTTGAACTTGCAGAAAGATGAGGATTTTGCCACATGGCAGAGAATCATTCGTGTTGATGCAGTGCGGGCAAATGGTGAATGGATAATGTACTCTCCATCTCAGGCAGCAGTATCAGAGATAAAGGCACGAGGATTGGCTGAGAGTGTAGGGTTGCAGGACTATGATCACTTGGAGCCAAGCAGGATCTTTCATGCTGCTCGCCTCGTCACTATCCTTGAGGCATATGCACTTTATGATCCTGAGATTGGTTACTGTCAAGGAATGAGTGATTTACTCTCACCCATTATTGCAGTGATGGAGGAGGATTTTTTAGCCTTCTGGTGTTTTGTGGGCTTCATGAAGAAAGCTCGGCACAATTTTCGTCTCGATGAAGTGGGAATCCGGAGGCAACTGGGTCTTGTTTCCAAGATAATCAAGTGCAAGGATAGCCATCTCTACAAGCACCTGGAGAAGCTTCAAGCAGAGGACTGCTTCTTTGTGTACAGAATGGTGGTGGTTCTTTTCAGAAGGGAGTTAAACCTTGATCAAACACTCTGCCTCTGGGAGGTGATGTGGGCTGACCAGGCAGCAATACGGGCAGGGATTGCCCAGTCTGCCTGGGGGAGGATGAGGCTAAGGGCCCCTCCTAGTGATGATTTGCTGCTTTATGCAATAGCAGCTTGTGTGCTGCAGAGGAGGAAACTGATCATTGAGAAGTACAGCAGTATGGATGAGATCATGAGAGAATGCAATAGCATGGCCGGTCAGCTGGATGTATGGAAGCTTCTCGATGATGCACATGACTTGGTGGTCAACCTGCACGACAAGATTTAAGAAATAATTCTTCCTTTTTCTCTTGCTCTTCGTAGATTTCCATTTCGTCCTTGTTGCTGTGCGCAGATCCCTTCAAAAATAAGGGATCTTCGGATCGCTTCAACTCCTAGCTTGAAACAAAAGCAACTGATAGGCAATTTGTTTCACGGAGTAAATTATGGAATTCTGAATGCTGTGCCCGCACTCTCCGTGAGTGATAGTGGCATCAATGCAAATTTAGCATTTTGCTCTTCCTTTTCAACTTGGCTCCTTTTCTTTGCAGTTTTTGTATCTTTCGTTTCCAAAGATACGGGCAGACAATTAAGCTCAATGCTTAACCTCTTTAGGAATGCCTTAGGATCACTTCTTGCTCAAGATTGTTGGTAATGTGGATCGTGGGTGACGCAGACAGAAGCATGATAAGGATAGTAACAACACAAAAAAGACAAGAGTTTTGGCAGAAAATAGGATTATCACAACAGAACCCTTAGTCAGTTTTATTTCTGAATTAAACTCAAATAAGTTCTGCCTCACTAAGCCAAAAGTAAAAAACACAATTTGGCATAAAATCTAGAAAAATCAAGAAGGAATAATAAAATTCGCCCAAACAATATCTTTGAGATCTAATTTAGAGGTTTTTGAAGCTTGGTTGGTTACAATTGACTAAGTCTTCTATAAAACTAGACTTTGGGAATCTCTTAAAAAAAATTGAGCTTCATTTAATAGTCAGAGTTTAATTTAATAGTCAGATTAAAGTTATGATATTTTATCACTAATCTTCTTAGGCTCAATTGTATCTCACTGATCCATAAAAATATCTTCTAAGCTATCTGCATTGTCACACCATGACAAATACGAATCTTATCAAAATTAAAGGGAAAAATAAAAACATGGAGTCACCATGTATTAATTAAAGAAAACTAGGAGTTCTAAAATGGACATTAGTTTCATAGTTTCATGTGGTGGGTTAGTTGTGTTTAAGGAAAGATTGACGTCGCCCTTATCGTATCCTTTCAAACGAAAAGTTATATTTGCCATGTGTTTTATTCTAAATTTATTTTACGCATACTATTAATTGTCTAAATTCATTTCTAAGCTTATTCGTGATTTATTTAAAAAAATAATGTCAATCCCTAAGAATAAGAGACTCTTCGATAAAGGAGAATTTTAACATTAATTCCTAAAAATAGATGATTTCTTCGATTTTAAGAAAATTTGGACATTGATCCATAAAAATAAGTGATTTTGTCGATTTATAAAAATTTGATGTTAATATTTAAAAATATATGATTTTGTATATTTTTTTGATTTCTTTCTTTTAAAAACAAGATTTAATTTCGATAAAGTTTAAGATAAATTCAAAACGTAAAATTTTGATTAAGCTAATTCTTTCCTAATCAACAAACCTAGATAAACAAACCAAACCCTAAAAAAAAGATTTCAAGCATCTTTTTATTCATTCATGATTCATTTAAGCTAACAAAACATGAATATAGTCCATGATTCTTTGTGTTTATTATAATCAAGGATATTTAGCATAAACTCTATTGAATAAAGCAAATAGAGCATGTACTATTTAAATTAAAGCGATAAGAAATTCTAAAGAAGTGAATTTTAAGTCTTCAAAACATATATTTTCAAATTAAGCATGACATCTAAAGAATAAAACCCCTAAATTATAAGAACCCTAAATTGTCATGTTTTCCCAATTAAAGGACACCAATGTTTTCTAACCACAATAATGAACTGGAAATCGAGAAAATTGACATTTTTAGGATTTAAGAACATCGGTAAACATAACATTTCATATCCAAACTTTGTTCAAAGAAAGAAGAGAAAGCTTCCATGCCACATTTTCTAATGGATCAAACATCAACACTTCTTGCTTAAAAGGTGTCAACTTCTATAAGCATGATTTACTTCTAAAAGGATTATTTGGCTTAACATAAACATAAAAAGATCTTCATTATTGACTCCTAACAACTAAGCTTAGTTCAAACCAACTAAACAAAACTATAATCATCTTTTTTTTTATGGTTTTCATAACATAAATAGCTAAGGAGCTTTCATGTTTTATGGTTGTTAGTCCCTCACCACCTAATTTTCAGACTTCCATCACCCATATTAACTTAAAAACATGAATAAAAAATCTCAAATTCATAACCATAAGTCAACCTTCAAGCAAGGTCCTTTTGGTAGGTTTTTACCCAAGATAATCTCATGACTTGTGTTTTGAATAGCTTAGTGTTTATTACTCAAGTTTCATTGACATTCAACGACTAAAACTAAGACTAAATGAGATCCATTTAACTATAAAAAAAGGTTAGGAGCTCATGTGGTTGTTGTTGTTTTTACACGTTTGACTTCATATATCAAGCCGCCACCACAAATTAAAAATGTTATTAGAACCACTCATGGTTTCTATCAATTTCTGAAAATGCTACTGTTATCCCAGAATTACCCAAACCATAAATAATCCTAGAAGATCGATCAACATAAATGTTTATTGCTTTAAATTTTGCCCTTGTTGTTTCATGTGTCTTTTTTTATTATCATTTAATTAAATAAGATATTGGTTCCCATAAACAATATTACTAAATACAATTGAGTCTATGACTTGTGTTTTGAGATTAAATATCTTCATCCAAATCTATCTCTCAACTTTTCAGTTTAGTCTTTGATTAAATATTATTTAGCTTTTACTTGATTTTCACATAAATAAAAATAATTTTTTTTCTAATATGTGCAACCTTGCATAATATTTTTTCTTTGATTTTGTTTAATCGCTTTCATGTATGTGTTTTATTTCTATTATTGTTTGATTAAATAAAAAAAGATTATAATAAACAAATTTATTAAACATGATTGGGTATATAACTCATATTGTGAGATCAAATATCTTGATCTACATCTATCTCTTGATTTTTCCGGTTTAGTTTATAGTTATCATTAATGATTTTTTTATATATTTATTGGCACAAATAATTCTCGATTTATTTAATTAAATGCATGAATAAACTTTTTCGATCTATGATTATGATTTTTTATGTCAAAAAACACTTTGAAAAAGCTTGCATATTCATTTTCTTTGTTGAAATAAAATATTATCTGACTCGTGGAGATGGACCCGTTAAATAGGTATTACTTGATGTTTGCATATGAAATTCTTGGAATGGGTTTTTTTGCTTAATTTCAATCTTTCACATGTAGAGCGTGTTACTGTTTCTGTCATTAGATTTTATTTTGTTGGTGATAATAATGTGCAAAGTTTTTATTGTTAGTTTTATGAGTGGTTGGAGTGGATGTAGTGGCTGTTTGTGGAGAAGGAGGTTGCAATGGCGATTGGAATGATGGTTATTTGAGGATAAAATAGAGGAGAATAGAAGTATATTTTGGGTGCTGGACTATGAGAAGTTGGGTTGTGAGATGAAAATTATAGCCTTAGTTTGAAGGATGATGAAGATGAGATTGGTTATAGTGTGGTGTGGAGAAGTGAAAGCTTGAAAAAATCAAGAAAGATTGATTCTCTGGACAATGATCACAAATTATGTTGTGAGATGAGAGGATTGAGGCTAAGTACAATGATGGGGAAAATTGAAAAGGGTGCTACATTAGTTTGATGAATATAATGTCTATAGATTTGAGAAACAAGTTTGGTTTTGAGTGGAAGAGGGGCTGTGTTTGCTTGATTAGTGTAGGTGTTTGCTTGTTTATGAGTAGACAATGTTGCTCATGATTTCCAGTATGATTGATTAATAAGTGTTGAACAAAATTTCCAGTGTCAGTGGTGGATCAAAAAGGAAACAATTGGTGAAGGGAGGTTCCTTTTTTTATTTTTTATTTTTAGGGTTTATGTCTTAGATTTTTTTTAAATTTTTAATATTTTTTATTTTTGTAATTTTAACGCTGCAATGATGTTTTAGTTAATAATTGAAATATAATAACAATTTTATATAAAAATCAATATATTTTTTTGTGTAAATGTAAAATGTTATGAAATTATAAATATAAAATTTAAACTATATTTCTTAAAAACTAAAAATAAAAATAAAATAAAAAAATAAGTAAAATAGAAGAGTGTCATAGTAATTTTACTCTCATGTTCGAAGTTTAGACCGGCCTCGCTCGGTGAGCCACACATGCCATAGAAGTGAGGAATCTATTCGACTAGTTTATCACTATTGGGCTTAGTTTCAATTTTTTAAAATCCCATACCCTAAACAAACAAAATCCAAAAATTCTGGAGGCCCATAAAAAAATAGTCTAATTTTCTTTTTCCTTTTCTTCTCTTCTCTACTGTGGGGGGGGGGGGGGGGGGGGGGGGGGGGGGGGGGGGGGGGGGGGGGGGGGGGGGGGCGGGGGGGGGGGGGGGGGGGGGGGGGGGGGGGGGGGGGGGGGGGCGC
>Ga0325410_1006808_pt1 | contig 12537 bp, 10 predicted proteins | sample PopdelMetagenome_16_FD_206182 | JGI IMG/M metagenome (GOLD analysis project Ga0325410, IMG submission 206182) | Populus deltoides microbial communities from Bellville, Georgia, United States - Xylem-PdIQD-R3 | ecosystem: Host-associated > Plants > Phyllosphere > Stem > Wood/Secondary xylem... | reverse complement strand
AACATAGAAGTGTCATTCGATAATTTCCCATACTATTTAAGGTATGATTTTCTTCTTGCCATCTTTAGTTCTCAATTTCATGTTATCTAGGTGAATTTGTGTTCTCAAATGGCTTTTTTTTTTTTTTAATTTTAAGTTTCTTAGATTTTTGGTATGACGTCATATCTCATACTTTCTACTGGCGTAGCACAACATATGAAAATGATCATTGTTGCTAGTTGTCAGAAAATTTTCGCGTGCCTGGCTGTTTTTGTGCATTTAAACTGTCTATTCTCCGAATGCGAAATTGTGGTTCTGATTTGAATGTTGAAAAATGAAAAAAGCTGCAGTTTTAGCTCCACTGGGTGCTCTATTTGTTTCAGGCATGACTTTTAATGCTCCTATGCCAACAGCCTTCCCTGATATTGGCAGTATTGCACTAGTCTACTGGTGGAATATTCCTTGTTAATGTCCCTCTGTTTGTTAATCTTATGTCACGCCACCAGTTACAATGATTGTTGATTAGGGAAACCCATGGTAGAACTGAAAGGGTGAAAGATAATTTCCTTGGTATAAGGTGGCTTAGAAACCCAAGGTCTCATGGATAATTTGCCTTGCAAAATGATGGATCGAGTTTATAGGAATTCAGTATATGATACAACTAGGATTTAAGATCTGAAATGTCTCATTATGAAAGGAAGGGATGGTAGAAAAGGGAAGGAGAAGAACAAAGTAAATATGGGTAGACCCATGGACATTTTATGATGAGGATGTCTGGAGCTGAGAGAAGCTGAATACATGTTAACCTGGGATGTTATGCCTTTTTGAATAGGGACCCTACCTATGAGCTTGATAAACCTGTTGAAACAAAGTAATCAATGAAGACAGATGAGAAATTGACGAACAGATCGCACACCTGTGCACAGCTTGAATATGCATCCATGTAAAACCTGGAAGCTGGATTTGGAAAAGCCAAGCTTTTGGATTTGCATCTTGTTCAGACACTGGTATTGAGGATACCTCACTCAAAAATATCCCGGGAGATGTGCCAAACAAATGGGATGGTCTGATCAGATATGTTATCCATCAGGATGTGGTGACAATGCATTGCAGTTTTGGAGTTGAATTAAACTTGTTGTGTCACAAGTTGGTCATCCATTGAGGCATGGAACATTTGTTCGACTTGCAATGTCTGATCTGTTCTTTGGGGAAATATTAACATAGCAACTTACTGGATGCATTACACAGATCTCCCTGCCTGTGGACATGGGACATGTGAAATGGATGGTTTGAACTGCACAAAGCAAACGTCCACATTTTCTGGTTGCTGAAAGCCGAATGGCTGTGGCATATGATCCTTGTGATGTGGTGACTGATGTGGCCGCACCAATCCTTCATTTCAGTGTTATGCGAAATTTGTTGTATAAAAATTAAACTGCAATGCATGTGTGTGTGATTGTGATTCAGTGGTGATTTTACCTTATAGACATGTAATTTTCATTAAATGGTTCTTTTTACCTCAGATATTTGGTACCTCCAATAAATTCTGTAATCTTAATCAAGTAGGAAGACACAAGGTTCATTTGAACACAATTTTATTAACCAGGGATTGCAAATGGCATGATTATTTATTTGCATGTCAATCTCAGATTCGTCATCTTTCTTCTGCAGTGAGAATACAAAAAATGTGCTGATTGCAGCTTCATTTATACACCTGATGCACAAAAAATATGCAAAATATACCTCAGAACTAGCTACAGTCAATCCGCGTATTCTGCTTTCTGGCCCCGCAGGTTTGTGGGCTTTTTACTCCCATTGTTATATTTTAGAGTTTGTAAAGGTTAACTTTTATGAGAAAGCTTGACCTTTCCCCCCCTTTTGAATGCTGTTTGTAGGTTCTGAGATATACCAGGAGATGTTGGCAAAGGCACTTGCCAATTACTTTGGCGCTAAATTGCTTGTATTTGATAGTCATTCATTTTTGGGTGTAAGCTAAAACTGATGTGCTTGGCTATTATAGCTTTCCATCTGTAGTTTATGAAGACCAATAATCATCGATTGTTAATTTGCAGGGTTTGTCTTCCAAGGAAGCTGAGCTTTTGAAGGATGGAACTAATGCAGAAAAATCCTGCACTTGTTCTAAACAAGTTCCTGTGACAACAGACCCATCAAAGAGTGTGAATATATCAGCTGGTGAAACAGACACACCTAACTCTTCAAATGCACCCGCTAGCCAGGAATTGTTTGAGATGGAAGACACCCTGCCTTCTTCTTCCGGTCCAGGGGCAACAAGGAATCGCTTGTTTAAAATAGGTATTTAAGCTATTCCTAGACAGGCCTTCTATTTGTTGTTCCACTTTTCTTTCACATTCTTGATCTTTTGATTTTTCTTGAGCTCTGGCATAGCAATATACTCCAAACATTAACATGCAGGTGACAGAGTGAAATTTACAAGCTCATCTTCTAGTGTCTTATATCAAACAGCATCACCATCAAGGTACAATCAGTGTGGACCAGTTTCTTCACCTTTTTCTTCTCCCTTTTTACTTCGACCAATTTTTTTATGGTTTCTTGAATGTGAACTTTCCTGTGTTCAAACAGGTTCAGTACTTCTCTTGATCAATGTATAATTCTTCCTGAACCAAATATTTCTCTTATACCAAATTTGCAATAAATGGTCTGCACTAAACTGCTCATCTTCTTCTCATTCAAGTGCCATTGAAATGAACCTATTTGGTCAGATGATAGAAAATGTAGATAAAAAAGGAGGGGTTGTGGATGAACATTTTGTTAAATGTGGTGTCATAGATATCTTCGTGTTGGAAAAGAAAAATGTGGTGTCATGTACTTGATGTGGTTAGGGATGGAGAGAAATTCTAGAGTTATGCAGAAACTTTTTGTATTTAAGCAGCTAATATGGCATAGAGTAGTTTTATTGGTGTTTTGGATTTTGGGACTTTCTGATTTCTTAGCTGAAATTCTTCAGGGTTGGAAAACCCTTTGTTTTAATGTTCTCCATTTGTTGTAGGCATTATTCCTTTTCTTTTCTTTTCTTTTCCATATTTTTTTTGTCTTCTGTCTTGCATTAGGCATTCTTTTTTTTTTTGTGGCTTGTATTCTTTCATGATAAAATTTTTAGTCTTCCTAGAAAAAAAGATTATTTACTTTTGCTTAACTGAATAAACAACAAATCCCATATACTTGGATAATTGAAGTAGCCCCGGTGGTGGCTTAATTAGGAGCTGTATTTGATATAATTTGGATGTGCTAAGGAATTGTTGAGCAGGGTTTGCTTCTGCTGTTTGAAGTAAATAATTCACTTCACATGTTATTCTTACTTTATGGATGGATGCCCAAAAAATAGCGCCTTGTCAAAATTGATGAGAAAATTGATCTTGAATTGATTTTACTTTTGATTGAGATTAGGGATAATGTTTGATTTGATTGCAGCATTAATGCAAATCATAATTAACTAGGACTTGAAGTGTTAGGAAATAAAAGTGTGCAGATTTGAAAGAACAACAGAAGCACTTATTTGAGAGAGCTTTAATGCTATTTCTGGAGCTGTAGCCTGTTAAGGTCTGGATTGTTGTAAATATTCACGATCAAGAATGACTATATCAACCTGTTATAAATGCTAATGTAAATACAAACATGGTTAAGTTGATCCAATTTTGGTAAAATTGAAGCTTAATGTATCCAGTGTTTCAGATCTGCATTCCCTTTGGCAATACAGAAGAACCAGCATGTACCAAAAAAAAGACGAAAAAAAGAATGAAAGAAAAAATAAAGAAAAAGAAAACTCAAAGAAAAGAAAAGGAAAAGGAAAAGGGAGAAGCAACACTATGGTTTATGAGGGAGGAAGGGAAATAAAAAAATAAAAGGCATAGCCTGATTCTAACATGTTGGCAGCTTAATTCTCTCTCCCTCTCTGTGTGTTGTCTCCTTGATTGATTTCACTTAATTTTACTCAGACAAGCAACCCATCATATTCTTCTATAGTTATTATCTTTCCAATTTGTAGTTTTTTGCTGTCTTCTTTATGTTCTTAATTTTGTTGTTGTTGATGCAGCTTGATGTTTAACCTTTGATCCCCTCTTAACTCTTAATGCAGGGGCCCACCTTATGGGATTCGTGGGAAGGTTGTTTTGCCTTTTGAGGACAATCCTTTGTCAAAAATCGGCGTGAGATTTGATAAACCAATACCTGATGGTGTCGATCTTGGAGATGTTTGTGAGAAAGGTCATGGATATTTCTGTAATGGTATGTTGAACTGGATCATAAACATTATCATGCACATATACTTGATAAATGGTTCTATCTTTCCTTTCTTTTTTTAATCTCAAGTTATTTAAGTGTCTTTTTCTTTCTCTCTAGTTACTGATCTTCGTTTGGAGAACACAGCTGTAGAAGATTTGGACAAATTACTCATTAACACATTGTTTGAGGTAGAATGGTCTAGCTCTTAAGCAATTGTAACTCATTTTGTTCTGGCATGTTTTATTCCATTTTGTTGACTTGCAAAATCTTACCGAATCTTTCTTCAGGCTGTACACAGCGAGAGCAGAAATTCTCCTTTCATTTTGTATATGAAAGATGCAGAGAAATCTATTGTAGGCAATTCGGATTCATATTCTACATTCAAAAGCAGACTCGAAAAGCTTCCTGATAATGTGGTAGTAATTGGTTCTCACACACAAAATGACAATCGGAAAGAGAAGGTAATTTTGATGCAGTCATTTATTAGTTTGTTTTAGTTTTTGCACGCATGAAATTTCTTCTATTCAAAGATTAACAATCTAAATTTATTTTTGACAATCAGAAAGAGAAGGTAATTTTAATGTAGCTATTTATTTGTTTGTTTTTATTTTTGCATGCATGAAATTTGTTCTATTCAAAGATTAATGGTGCTGATCTAAATTTATTATTGAAATTCTGGCATGTTGTTTCGTTGAAGTTCAATGATGGAATTGAGGCTTCTCAGTCTTTTGTTTCCTCAGTTTTTAAATAAAGTCAATGAATTCAATATCGCTGTAGAATTTAGAAAGTTTATTCCAGAGTATTTTTTTAAGTGCGTGTCTTCTGTTTTTGTATTATGTACAAGTCACACAAACATTTTTCTGCTATCATAGCTTTTATGGTAGATAAGAGGATAAGTGTATGAACATGTTGTACTTATTCATTTTAGAAGTCATGGATTCAAATGGCAATGATAGTGCTTTGATGGGTGCCTTCTTTAAACAGAAATTGAGTCCTGATATAATTTTTTGGGTGATGAAAGCGCCTGTCATCATTAACTATGATGAGCCAACACTGGTTAATGAAGATTCACAGACTTGACGAGCATTGAGGGCAGTGTGCATCACTGAATTATGTTTGGAAATCGTCTCAGTCGAGTTAATTCAACTCAACTAAGCCTTAGACCCTCTTAGGCACATGAATCCCTTTGCAAAACAGTTTGTCCAGTTTTAGGTGCTAAAGAGGCAATGTGTAAATTCTATGAGCTTTAAAAATTTGAGCCTGTATGTTGCGTGGCAAAGAATTTTCTCTCAACCTTGCATTGTATCGTTTATGCTCTTGCTATACAAATCTTGTCATTTACTTACGCCATGGTGTTTTCCCCTTGCAGTCACATCCTGGTGGTCTTCTTTTCACAAAATTTGGCAGCAATCAAACTGCTCTTCTTGACTTGGCTTTTCCGGTGACTCTATCCCTCCCCACTACTTTTTTTTTTTGTATTTTTGTTTAGAGTTGCAACAGATATTTCCTTTTCTGTCCTGACATTTTCATTCTTTTATTGTATACATGGGTGTGTGTGGTTCTTTTATTTATGTGTGAAAAGGGAAGTTTTCCATCTCTATGCACTTCTTGAATGTAATATTGCTACTTTTCTATGCTTCTGAGTGCTATGTATCAAAACAAAGGAAATGTGTGCTTGCAGGTTTCTTCTTTTCTGTGGATGATTGGCGTTATCATAATTTCATTTATTTTTATTGTTTGGCTTTGTTCTAGTGTGTTCAAAATAGCAGTCTTAAGCGTCATCAACATATTCTATTTATCTTGCAATAAATAAATAAATAAATCCACGTCTTTTGTTATTGAGAGATGTTTTAAGAATAGTCTCATTGAATCAGTGCATCATGTGATTATTTTTTGTTACCTTTTACAATATTCTTAGCCAATATATTAAGTGAAAATAGTTGACATGTTTGCTAAAAAGCTAGATGCCTTGCATATGGAGCAAACTTTTTTACACCTGCATCAGCCTTCCTGAGACATTTTATACTGGGGGTGTTGTGTCAGTTTGGAGGCCTTTTCATTTTAGTACTGTTTTTTAGATCTCTTGTTGAAAGGGAGAACCATTTGATTAATATTTTCTGGGAAGTAATGCATCGTCCGTACAGCACTTTCTTTATTAAGCTGTCTCTTTTCCTCCCTTGTCTCTCTCTCTCTCTCTCACACAGGCAAGCTTGTACTTGGCCAATTGATAACTTTGTATTACATTATGACTGGTTTTGATTTTCTGATGATTGATTTTGGTGCCTTCTGATCTTTTCAGGATAGTTTTGGAAGACTTGGTGACAGGGGGAAGGAAGTGCCAAAGGCAACAAAGCTTCTGACTAAGCTCTTTCCAAATAAAGTAGCTATTCATATGCCACAGGTGTGTGTGATAAATTACTGATTTTTTCCTCATTGATTTGAACAAAAATTCATGTGCAGTGTATCATTGAAGGTTGTTAATTGATGCAGGATGAAACACTTCTAGCATCTTGGAAGCATCAGTTGGATCAAGATGCTGAAACTCTTAAAATGAAGGGGAACCTAAATAACCTTCGAACTGTGAGATATTGATCCCATAATATAGTTTGCAGCTCCTTTTGTTTTGTTTATTGATCAACATTTTTAGCTTCAGTTCTTTGGCTGATTTTTTACTTGACTGAGCTTCATTTGACAAGATAATTTAGGTTTTTTTGTATAAATAGTTCAGTCACTGATTCCATGCATGTGATAATGTTATCCATCCATGTTCTTATATAATTTGCTGTTGCTGCTTGATTTTTCTGGTTGGTCGAACCTTGTGGTGCATCAGTCCCTAAAATAACCATCATCCTTCAGTAAATATGTCATGCCTAGTCATTTGGGGAAAACTTTAGAGCAATAGTCTTGATGCGCTTTTCATGTTGCTTTTGGGCAAACAGTTGAACAGAGTGTCTTCAACTGTTCATTGCCTTTTCAAGTTCAAATGTCAGAACACATCTTAGCTTTTGGCTGTGAAGTATGTTTGAAAGGGTGGAAAGCCGGAGGAAAGAAATTACGTTCTTTGTGAGAAGAAGATAATGTGAAGGTGAAGGGATGTTGGCCTGTAGCCCACTAAAATCAAATTCTTGAAAGTGGAGATGCTGTGTGAGGGGAAAAGAATAGTTTTACTCATTGTCCCTCAAAAAAATTTCTTCAAAACAAAAGGATGGATTTGGATTTTTTGTTTCTCTTCACTTCCTTTCCTTAAAATTTCATCCCCCAAAACTGAAATTGTTTCCTCTCCACAACTCCCTGCTCTTCAGTTCCTGTCTTGAAAAGATGGTGACGGATTACCTGTTTGGTGAGAGATGCCTATGTGGAGTGAAGGCAAATTATTGATGCCATGGTAGTAGCAAATAAGGTTGTAGACACTCATACAAGTGAGTGGGCTGTGTGGTGAGGTTGACATGGAGAATACTTTGTTTTCATGTTGAAGCTTTCTTGTGTGTTTAAGAGAATGGCCTTCGATGATAGATGGAGGAAATGGATATTATGTGTATTTTATACTACTCAAGTGTTGTCAGGTTTTGTCTCAGCTTCTGGTGGTCTCAGACAAAGGGATCTGGTTAGTCCCTGTAGATGGATGATACCCTACTGGTGGCTACATGTACTTGGCAGAACGTTTTTCAAGGAAAATTAGTTGACAACTTTATGCTTTACTTGTTTCCCTGATTTCAGTTATGTTCCATCTCATGTATACTTTTTAATATTTCTCTGAGAGAGTTCTTATGCATCAATTGCTTTACTTGAAGTCTTCTAGATATTGTGTTGAAAAACGTTGTGATAATGTGTGTGAGTCTGCTTTCTCATATATTCAGAAAGGTGGACATTGAATGGCCTTCTTTTATTGTGATAAATGTTAACTCGTGTATGCCCTCTGCTTCCTTCTTATTTTTTTTTTGTTTTGTTTTTGTTTTTGTTTTCTTATTTCTGTTTTATTGCACTCAATCTGGTTGGAGATTAAACAGTATTTGATGAAATCAAACATTACCTTTTCTTTCATAACAATCTAATTTCTGTGCGTATAAAGCACTATGATGGGTATTGTAAATGGTGGTGCAAGTTAAAAATTAAGGCATTTGGAGATGGGTCCTTTCTTATTGCATGCCATTTCATCTGTAGGTTATGGGCCGGTGTGGGATGGAATGTGAAGGACTTGAGACATTATGCATCAAGGATCAAACACTCACAAATGAAAGTATGTTCTGTATTTAACACATTGCAATGTTAACTATTTTCAGTGATCTTTTCAAAAACTCATGTTTTGGTGTGCAATGCAGCTGCAGAGAAGGTAGTTGGTTGGGCACTGAGTCATCATCTAATGCAGAATTCAGCTAATGCTGATGCTGATGTGAAGCTTGTTTTGTCCAGCGAGAGGTAATTGATAGCTTTCTTGTATCATTTTCTTGACTCCTAGTATTGGTTACTGTGTTGATTACACGTTTGTAATGCTGCTTTGCAATACTCGCAGCATCCAATATGGGATTGGAATCTTGCAGGCCATCCAGAATGAATCTAAAAGCTTGAAGAAGTCACTCAAGGTGATTAATAGATTCTCACTTGAAGATACTACTAAAAGCTTATTCACATGCACAATTTTTTTGAAGCATGGAGCTTTAAAGAGCTACCTAATTTCCTATTTGGGAGGTTTCATGTGCTGATCACCATAGTGATTTTTTTGGACACAATCAGGATGTCATGACAGAAAATGAATTTGAGAAAAGGCTTTTAGCTGATGTTATTCCACCTAATGACATTGGAGTTACATTTGATGATATTGGAGCTCTTGAGAATGTCAAGGACACCTTGAAAGAGTTGGTGATGCTTCCTTTACAAAGGCCAGAACTTTTCTGCAAGGGGCAATTAACCAAGGTCTCTGCATATCTCTATATTCAGTGAAACAAGTTATTTCATTTAAAGGAACTTCGACATTTGTTTTTAAGTAATAGGATTAGGCTGTGATGTGTATATGAAGAAAGGTATATACTCACAGTGATCGTATGAGTGCAGCCTTGCAAGGGCATACTTTTATTTGGACCTCCTGGAACTGGAAAGACTATGCTAGCTAAGGCAGTGGCAACTGAAGCTGGTGCTAATTTCATCAACATTTCAATGTCCAGCATCACGTCTAAGGTTAAGATTATAGCGTGCCTTCAATTTATATATGGATTTTATTTTCTGATCTAAAACTTCTTCTAATTTTGCATGCTACAGTGGTTTGGTGAAGGTGAAAAGTATGTCAAAGCTGTATTCTCGCTAGCCAGTAAAATTTCCCCTAGTGTTGTCTTCGTTGACGAGGCATGCTTCTTTTTACTCTTTCAGCATTTTGCACACCCACACCCACTCACATTGAATATAAACTCAATTATTTTTCTGTGGTTTGGCTGTGTTGCACAGGTTGACAGCATGTTGGGCAGGAGGGAAAATCCGGGAGAGCATGAGGCCATGCGGAAGATGAAAAATGAATTTATGGTGAATTGGGATGGTCTACGAACAAAAGATACAGAACGAGTTCTTGTACTTGCAGCTACTAATAGGCCTTTTGACCTTGATGAGGCTGTCATTAGAAGGCTGCCACGAAGGTAATATTTTATTTCACAACAGGCTTAGTACTCTGATCTTTTGGGCTCTTATATCTTATGCATGCGAGTCCTTTAGGAATATGTAAATTTTGTTTCTACAAACCTATGTTCTTTTAATGCCAGTTCATTTTCATTTACTTCTACAGATTGATGGTAAATCTGCCTGATGCTCCAAATAGAGCAAAGATACTCAAAGTCATTTTGGCAAAAGAAGATTTGTCTCCTGATATTGATTTTGATGCAATTGCCAGCATGACTGATGGATATTCTGGAAGTGACCTTAAGGTTTTAGCTCTCGTTCTTCTCTTGATTACTTTTTATTTTTATTTTTTATCAAACTTGGTGATTGTCTTACATCTATACATGCTATATGGCAGAACCTATGTGTAGCTGCTGCTCACAGACCAATTAAAGAGATATTGGAAAAGGAAAAGAAGGTTTGTCCATGTTCTTTTTTCCTCACCGTTAAAGAGCTGTTAGGTTAAATTTGATGCATTTACACTTATGATCAGCATGTAATTATCTTACAATGTCCTTTCTCCTGTTCCATGCACCTTCTTTCAAGCATCTGTGGTGTACTGTGTTATTTATGGAAGAAAGAAAGAAAATGGTGTCCAGTGTATTGTACAACTATATTTGCTCATAAAATGCCCACACAAATACACTGCACTCCAATCAAGTTTTAATGAGACAAGTACAGTATGGATATCAGATAATATGATCCGTTGTCAGTTTAGCTTCATGAAAATCCTTTTGGCAGTTCCAAGTATTGGGTTTTGCTTCCTCTGGCTGGATGCCACTGAAATTAATTGAAGAGTTTGTGCTTATCTAGCTAAGCCTTATTTTATTTTATTTTACTTTACAGGCAGAATTAGATTATCCTAGGATTACTTCTAATTTCACAATTTATTACAGGAACAGGCTGCAGCTCTAGCAGAAGGTAAGCCTGCTCCAGCTTTAAGTGGGAGTGCTGATATCCGGCCCCTAAACATGGTCGACTTTAAAGATGCTCATGAACAGGTAAAAATGATGACCAGATTTTATGGACTTGTATCATCTGCGTGATCTTGTTATGATATTTTCCCTGTATTTAAATAGGTATGTGCAAGTGTTTCATCTGAGTCAGTAAACATGACCGAGCTCTTGCAATGGAATGAACTGTATGGAGAAGGTGGTTCTAGAAGAAAGAAGGCTCTTAGCTATTTTATGTAAATTTTCCCTTGCGCAACAGCTTCCTATTTTCTCACAAATCTCCCGTTCCTAAGTAATTTTGCCGGTCTCAATTAGGGCTTGTCGAGCAGCAGCCATTTTGTCTGTAAGGTGAAATATAGGCTTTTTCTAAATCATGTTTATTTTCTTATCTCAACTGTGGGGATGGTTGGTATGAAGGGCGTGAAGCTTTTGTTTTGTTCTCAGTCCCCTTTGTATTGCATTAACATTTATTGTTGATTTTAAGCTTATTAACACCTGAAATAGAGAAGAGAGTAGAGAAACTGAAGACCTGTCAATATAGTGTATCGTCAACTTTATGGTGTCTTGATTGAACAGTCAAGGTAAGAGGAGTATTTGCCTTTTCTTCCTTTTTGGGCCAATCATTATTAATTTTTTTTTTGTTTTTTTTTGGAGGTTTGCTTGATGAATTAGCACTCTATGACTTGGATTTGCCCATTGTCTGTTGAGATAAGGGAAGGTTTCTCCTGTATTTATGGTCAGAATTCTTATTGAACCAGTTAATTAGAATCTTTATTGAATCAATATTTAGAGTATTTAAGTGTATTGAATATCATCAATAAATAAAAATTCAAGAGGTTAAATATTCGAGTGTTGAGTTTTTTCGGCAATTATTGTTCGCAATTAAACCCCTCTTAAGTGCATGGATGCAAGGTGTATGTTCAACCTCAACCCCGGGTTGATTCTTACAGCTATAACTATGCTTTGTTGCAAAGTCTAGCCAACAATCAACTTAAAATGCAGAGCTACAATCAAATCAAAATTAAAATGAATCCTGAAATCATCCATGGCTGAATCCTTAAGCGATCTTTATATCTTATCCACACAATTTATGAGTCAAGACCTCTTCTCATACAATAATCGTATCTGAAAGGTAAGATATAGTTTTTGTTTTTCAAATAAGAAAAGTAAATGGTACTAAATTTCTCCAAATTATCAAATAATTTTTATAAGATTGCTCAACTAAACAATATTAATTTCTCAATTACATTCTAAACCTATATTATTAACGTATTTCAATTATCATTAAAGATGTAATTTTTTTTTCTTTTTGCAATAAAAATACATTTTAAAAACAAATCTTGATGACAATTATTCTAGAGTGCATATCCAATAAATAGGAATTCAGTTTTTTTTTTAATTATTATTATTATATGAAAGAGGCCTCTTTCAGTAATCAAAGCCTTGAAGGCAATTTTCTCTAAGCAGATTAAAAAAACCAATTTACAAAACACTTTCCGTTCCTAGTTTCTTTGCAGCTCAATCAGCAGTACTTGCATTAGAATTGTTGTAACCGACACGACAATTGGGACTTCCAAAATTAATGATAGAATTTTTTTTAAAAAAAGAGTTGGAAGCTAGTAATTAAAAGAAACCAATAATTCTAAAATAAATGTTGTTTTTAGAGATTTAGATAAGAAATTAAGTATAATACATTACCTTACCC